>Ga0265297_10004933_pt1 | contig 21051 bp, 17 predicted proteins | sample Munlanlwell13791_FD_192502 | JGI IMG/M metagenome (GOLD analysis project Ga0265297, IMG submission 192502) | Leachate microbial communities from a municipal landfill in Southern Ontario, Canada - Leachate well 137-91 | ecosystem: Engineered > Solid waste > Landfill > Unclassified | place...
AGCTGGGAGAGCACCACGTTCGCAACGTGGGGGTCGAGGGTTCGAATCCCTTGTGCTCCACTGATTCAATCAGAATTTATGGGCCGAAACATGTCCTGCCGTTTTCTTGTCGAGGGTTCGCACGTACAAAAGCAATAATAAAGTTCCGAGCTTAGCTCGGAACAAGTAGCATTGATCGTCAGAATGAAATGACAATCCCTTGTGCTCCACTGGCCCCGCGCCTACTTTTTTCCAGTGTAGTCGAGGGGTCGTCAGCCTTTGATCTCCCCCTCGCCGAAGAGCCTTATCACGCCGAACTCGCCGTCGAACCCGGCCTCGCGGATCACCTCGCCCCTCCGCAGCCTCGATATCGCCTCGGCTAGCAGCGGCTGCCCGGTCCGCGATATATCCTCGAGCGGTACCTCCGTGAGGATGGCGATCTCCGGCCCGAGCTTCGGCACGAGCGAATCATAGACCTTGATCACAGACTTCGTGGCAGCGCCCCTGCGCATTATCTCCGAGATGATCTCCACCAGCGGAACGAGGCTGGTGACGCTGCCCGCTGTCGAAGGCAACCTCTCGCCCTCCACCCTGTCCGCAAGATCGTCCACGCGATGCATCACCCCGATCGTGAGGTCCCTTTTGCACACAGGACACAGGCCCTTGTTCGCCTTCGTCTCCTGCGGAGATAGGCGCACATCGCACTTGCGGTGCCCGTCGAGGTGGTATTTGCCCTCCTCAGGGAAAAACTCCACGGTGCCGACGTAACCCTCGCCGCATCTCAACGCATTCAGGATGGATCCGTAGTCCATGCCGCAGTCTAAGATGCACGCCTCGCGGCCGAGTTTGGCGGGCGAATGCGCGTCCGAGTTGGAGACGAGCCTGAACCTGTCGAGGGACGAGACGCGCCGGTTCATCATGGGGTCGGAGGAGAGCCCTGTCTCGACCGCAAACACATGCGAGGCGAGGTCCCCATAGCATTCGTCTATGGAATCGAAACCGGATTTGGAGCCAAGCGCAGAGAACCACGGCGTCCAGATATGCGCGGGTATCAGGAATGAATCAGGGTCGCTCCCGAGCACAATCTCCAAAAGGTTGCGGGAATCCATCCCCAGGATAGGCCTGCCGTCGGAAGAGATGTTACCTATCCTGCCCAAAGCCTGGGATATTTTTTCCGCGGCCTCAAGCGAAGGCGCACAGATAACGTGGTGGACCTTTCGCGTGAGATCGCCCTTCTTATAGATGGTCGAGATCTCCACCGAGAGGATGAACCTCGTGCCGGAGTTATCGCCGCGCAGGGTGAATAGCCCGCTCCCGTCGCCCGATAGCTTCTGCCTGATTTCCTTAAACCACGCCGGATGCGTGAAGTCGCCCGTGCCCACGACCGCGAGTCCCTTCTTGCCGGCCCACAAGGCCAGGTTTTCAAGATCGCAGTTGCGCGCGGTCGCGCGCGAGTATTTCGAGTGAACGTGGATGTCTGCGTAGAATCTCAACCGCCCCCCTGTCTGCGCCCGAGCGCTCTGCCAAGTCAATTCGCCTTGTCATATCAACAGTTAGATGTTAAAGCGCCCATCCGCTTATGTCACATTTCAGCCAAAATATCCACTTCGCCGAGATCGGATCCACCCACGCGTATGCGCTGAAGATGGGCGCCCTGTTGCCCGACCTCGCGCTCGTCACCGCTGACTTCCAGACAGACGGCCGCGGCAGATCCGGCCGCGCCTGGCAGGCCCCCCGGGGCGAGGCCATCCTCTTCTCGATGATATTGAAGCCCCGGATATCTCCCGACCAGGCAGCGCTCGTGACGCCGATCATGTCGCTGGCCATAGCCCAGGCCCTTGCCAGCAGCGGCGTCGACCCCTCGATCAGATGGCCCAACGACGTCGTGGTGAAGGGAAACAAGATCGCGGGAGTGCTGGCCCAGGCCTCGCTCGACGGCGACAGCCTGAGATTCATCGTCGCCGGTGCCGGGATAAACGTGAACCAATCCAGGGAATGGCTTTCCTCCATAGACCGGCCGGCCACGTCTCTCCTGGCTGAGACGGGCAAAATGCATGAACCCGCCATGATCATGGACACCGTGATCTCGGAATTTCTGAAGCTCTACGCCATGTTCCTGGAGACCGGGTTCGACTCAATATGGGCAAAATGGAGCGAGCGCTCGTCCATGAGGGGGAGATCGATCAGCCTTGACCTCGGCGCCAAGATCGTGAAGGGATTGGTCAGGGGATTTTCCCGGGACGGTTCCATCATCATAGAGGACGACCAGGGCGAACTGAGCTGCCATCGCTCGGGAGAGGTGATCCGCCTCGAAGAGGCGAACGAGAGGAGATTCGGATGATAACGGACGGGCTGCAGATATTGGTCATAGGCATGGGCGTGGTCTTCATCATGCTGGCGCTGCTGGTCGGGTCGGTCTCGCTGACCGCGTGGACGATAAAGGCCTTCGGCCTCGAAGGAAAGCCGCCATCAGGGGAGACTCCCTCGACGGGTCAGCCGGGCACCGGCGCGGTCGCAGCGGCGATATCCGCAGCCATCGCGAAATTCAGGGGTGAAAGGAAGGGATCATGACAGAGCATCGCAAGGTTGGAATCACGGAGGTCGTGCTGCGCGACGCGCACCAGTCGCTCCTGGCCACGCGCATGCGCACCGAGGACATGCTCACCATAGCCGAGAAGCTCGACGCTATCGGATACTGGTCTATCGAATGCTGGGGCGGCGCCACCTTTGACTCCTGCATCCGCTTCCTGCGCGAGGACCCCTGGGAGCGCATTCGTAAACTCAAGAAGGCCATGCCCAACACCCGGCTCCAGATGCTCCTGCGCGGCCAGAACCTCCTCGGCTACCGCAATTACGCCGACGACGTGGTCGACGCGTTCGTGGAGCGCGCAGCCGCGAACGGCGTGGACGTGTTCCGGATATTCGACGCGCTCAACGACGTGCGCAACCTCGAGCGCTCGATCATCGCCGTGAAGGCCGCGGGAAAGCACGCGCAGGGCACCATCTCCTACACGATCAGCCCCTTTCACACCAACGAGGGATTCATCGAACAAGGGAGACGGCTCGAAGGCATGGGCTGCGACTCGATCTGCATCAAGGACATGGCCGGGCTGCTCTCCCCTGCGGACGGCTTCAATCTGGTCGCAGGCCTCAAGGCCAACGTGCGGATACCGATATCGCTGCACAGCCACGCCACCACCGGCATGGCCACGACCACCCTCATGAAATCGATCGAGGCCGGCTGCGACATGGTCGACACCGCCATATCCTCGCTCTCTCTAGGCACCAGCCACCCTCCCACCGAAGCGATCGTCGCCATGCTCGAGAGGACGCCGAACGACACCGGGCTCTCCATGGAGCTCCTGGGCGAGATATCCGCCCATTTCAGGAAGATAAGGAAGAACTACGCCGAGTTCGAGAGCTCGTTCTCGGCGGCGGACGCGCGCATATTCACGAGCCAGATCCCCGGCGGCATGCTCTCCAACCTGGAGAGCCAGCTCAAGCAGCAGAACGCGCTGGATAAGATGGACGATGTGATGCGCGAGATCCCCCTCGTGCGAAAGGAGCTGGGGTATCCGCCGCTGGTCACACCCACGTCGCAGATCGTGGGCACGCAGGCGGTGCTCAACGTGCTCAACGGCGAAAGATATAAGACGATCACGGCCGAGACAAAGGCTTTGCTCGCCGGCCGCTACGGCCGCACGCCCGCCCCCGTGGACCCGCGGATCCAGCGGATCGCCCTGGGCGACGAGGAACCGATCGACGTGAGGCCCGCAGACCTCATCGAGCCCGAGCTCGAGAAGCTGAAGGCGGAGACAGGAAAGAAGGCGAAGTCCCTTGAGGACGTGCTCACCTACGCCCTGTTCCCGAAGGTCGCGCCCGAGTTCTTCGAGGCGCGCGAGAAGGGGCTGCCGACACCCGTAGAGAAGAGGGCCGTCGCCGTGCCTTCAGCCGGCCCGGAGGCGAGGACGCGAGGCCCGGGGATATACACCGTCGTCGTCGACGGCGTCTCCTACAGCGTAGCAGTCCACGAGGGAGAGGGGGCGGCCGGCGTGGAGATCCGGATCCCGAAGACGCATCTGGAGACTGAGGGCGTACCCGAGCAACAGGGTGTGACCGTGGTCAGCGCTCCGCTGGCCGGCCGCGTGCTCAGGATATCTAAGCAGCCCGGAGCCAAGATCGCATACGGCGATACGGTGATGGTGATAGAGGCGATGAAGATGGAGACCGAGATCAAGGCCTCGCAGGCCGGCGCCCTGCACAGGCACTTCGTGAACGAGGGGGCGGAATTCGCCCAGGGCCAGCCTCTATACGCGATCAGGAAAGAGGGGGCATAGGATGAAAAAGACGATCATCGCAGCGGTCATCGCCGTAGCACTCGCGTGGGCCTTCGCATCGCCCGCCGCGCGCGCCGCATCCGAACCCTACTCAGGGGGCAAGGAGAGGCTCGCCGGTTTCGGCCAGCTCGTCGAGAGCCTGGCCAGGACCACCGGCGTCTACCAGTTCATCTATCGGAAGAGCGGCGACCCCGAACCCGCGACCATGCTGCTCCCGCACGTCGATGAGAACTACGTCACCGCCTCCGGATGGATGAAGCTCCTCATGATAGTGGTCGGCGGCGTGCTGCTCTATCTCGCGATAGTGAAGAAGTTCGAGCCGCTGCTGCTTCTGCCGATCGGATTCGGCGCCGTGCTCACCAACATACCGATGGGCGGAATCGCGCAGGAGGGAGGGCTGCTCAAGTACTTCTTCGACATCGGTATCGCGACCGAGGTCTGCCCGCTGCTCATCTTCCTGGGCATCGGCGCCCTTACCGACTTCGGTCCCATGATCGCAAACCCCAAGACCATACTGCTCGGCGCGGCCGCCCAGTTCGGCGTCTTCGCCACCATAATCGGCGCCCTGCTGCTCACCAAGTACGCGGGGTTCGGCTTCTCGCTAAGGGACGCCTGCTCCATCGGAATCATCGGCGGCGCGGACGGCCCGACCTCCATATTCCTATCCAGCCAACTGTCGCCGAACCTCATGGGCGCCATCGCGGTCGCGGCGTACTCCTACATGGCGCTCGTGCCGCTGATCCAGCCCCCCATAATGAGGGCGCTGACGACAAAGGAGGAGCGGCGCACGGTGATGGAGCAGCTGAGGCACGTCTCCAAGACAGAGAAGATCCTATTCCCTCTTACGCTTCTCATCCTCTGCATACTCCTTCTGCCGACCGCGGCCCCGCTCATCGGCCTTCTCGCGTTCGGGAACCTGCTGCGCGAATCCGGCGTGGTGGAGAGGCTCTCCAAGACCGCGCAGAACGAGCTCATCAACATAGTCACCATCGTGCTGGGGCTCGGCATCTCCACGAAGCTCTCTGCCGAGAAATTTCTGCGCGTCGAGACGCTGGGCATCATCGCCCTCGGCCTCTTCGCATTCGGGATATCCACGACCGCGGGGGTGTTGTTGGGCAAGCTCATGTACAGGATGACCGGCGGCAAGATAAACCCTCTGATCGGCGCAGCAGGCGTATCTGCCGTTCCGATGGCGGCGAGAGTCGCTGCGGTCGAGGGACAGCGCGAGAATCCGAACAACTATCTCTTGATGCACGCCATGGGGCCGAACGTGGCAGGGGTCATCGGCACGGCGGTGGCAGCCGGTGTCCTGCTGGCGCTGTTCCAGTAGTCATCTCCTGCCGATGTGCACTGCGAGGGAGGCCGCGCCTGCCTTCATGAGGTCGGCCGCGATGAAGGGCCACATGCCCATGACCAGCGTCAGCTGCCAGCTCGATGACGTGGCGAGTTTGAGCCACAGGAGCCCGGGGACATAGATCGCGGGCAGGGCCAGCGCATAGACAGCGCACCTCTTCACGAAACCGTCGCAGCGGGAAGACGCGAAGCCGACGATCGCGGAGGCGACGACAAATCCAACCAGATAGCCACCCGTCGCGCCGAAGAGCGATACGCCCGCGAAGAACGGCGCGCCGATCGAACCCAGGGCGAGATACCATCCCACCATCTGGAGAGCGTACCACCTGCCCAGCATGCCGGCGCAGAAGAGCAACGCGAAGGTCTGCAGCGTCGCGGGCACGGGCGAGCCCGGGATTGGAAACTTCACGAGCGCAGAAAGAGCGACGAGCACTGCGCACGCGAGACTGAGCCCCGACTTAGCCAACGCGGAGTCGAGGACCGCAGAATTGAGCCTGGAAGCAACTTGCACAACACACCCCCTTTTTGATTTCGCGCACTTCAGACGATGCCGGCCGGTTTGTCAAGCAACCGGGAAGCGGATTAAATGATTTGAATCCTGCTGATCCGTTATACGGCCCTGCCGTAAGTCTTCGTGATCTCTGCGAGGTATCGACCCACATCTTCGGTGATCTGCCCTGGCTTAAGCCTCCAGGACCAGTTGCCGTCCACGGTTGCCGGCTGATTCATGCGCGATTCCTGGCCCAGCCCCAGCACGTCCTGCATCGGGATGATAACGGTATCAGAGACGGACATCATGGCGAGCCTCACCATCTCCTCGTGCACGCTTTCGGAGGTCACCTTGCGGCCTATGTATCTCTCAAAGCGCCTGCGATCTTCGGGGGATGCCTCGCCGTCGAACCATCCCCTTGAAGTGTTGTTGTCGTGCGTGCCGGTGTAGACCACGCACCTGCGGTCAAAATTGTGCGGCAGGTACGGATGCTCCGGGTTGTCCTCGCCGAACGCGAAGAGCAGCACCTTCATGCCGGGGAATCCGAGCTTCTCCATCGCAGCCTTGACCTCGGGCGTTATGATGCCCAGATCCTCGGCGATGATGGGGAGGTCGTGGAAACGCTTCTTGAGCGTGCTGAAAAACTCTTCAAACGGCACGTCCATCCAGCGGCCGCTGACGGCGGTCTCGTGACCTGCCGGCACCTCCCAGTAAGCGATGAGCCCCCTGAAGTGGTCGACCCGCACCACGTCGTAGAGCTTCAGATTCTGGGACATGCGGCGAACCCACCACTCGAAGCCGGTCTGCTCCAGCATGTCCCAGTCATAGACCGGGTTGCCCCACAACTGGCCGGTCTTGCTGAAATAGTCCGGCGGGACGCCGGCCACGGCCGCAGGTTTCTTGTCGCCGTTCAGCTTGAAGAGGACCGGATGACTCCATACGTCGGCGCTGTCATAGTTGACGTAGATCGGCAGGTCTCCGATCACCTGGATCTTTTTGCCGACGCAATACTCCTTCAGCGCGACGTATTGTTTGTGGAAGAGGAACTGGAGAAATTTTTCCTTGTCTATCTCGAAGGCGAGCTCCTCCCTCGCCGCGGCGAGACATGACGGCTCGCGGTCGCGCAACTCCGCCGGCCAGTCGCTCCATACCTTGCCCTGCATCTTGCGTTTGATCACCACGAAGAGCGCATAGTCGTCGAGCCACGAGGCGTGCTCAGCGCACAGCTTCTCGAATTCGTAAACCCTCTTCCCCTTTGCCCTGAAATTCTCGTACGCCTTCAAGAGGAGCGCGCCCCTGTGCGCATCCACCTTTTCGTAGTCGCTCAGCCCCTCGCGGAACGGGGGCAGGTTTTCGAGATCGCCGCCCTCCAGGAGTCCGTCGGCAACCAGCATCTCCAGGCTGATGAGACAAGTATTGCCGGCGAACGCGGAGACGCTGCTGTACGGGGAGCTGGCGCAGATGCGTTCAGTCGGGTTGAGGGGCAGGACCTGCCAATAGCGCTGGCCCGTCTTCGCCAGGAAGTCCACGAACGCGTAGGCAGCAGGTCCCAGGTCGCCGATCCCGAAGCGGGATGGCAGGGATGTTGCGTGCAGCAGGATGCCGCTGGATCGCTTGCCCATGCGCCTGACCTCGAATAATTGAATTGTTCTTAAAGAACGTTATTCGCGAGATGTCAAAAAATACTTGTGATCCCAGCGTCTTATAATCGCAGGGACTATCTTCGGAGAAAATAGACTGCGAAGGGTATCAGAAAATAAATGTTGGTGCCCCACCTGGGATGGAAGATCGAGAGCGCTATGGCTGCTATGGAAAATGCGGGCACCACGAGCATGAAGTGGCTGTAGGCCCTGATTATTTCGGGTTTCAGCTCCTTGTCCACGAGCCTATGCTCATGTGTCGCATAGCGCCAGTGGAACCAGAAGAAGGAACCGGCAAGGAGCATGTTGAGTTCGAACAGAAGGGCCGATATCCGAAGCCCGCCGTAGTCGCCGACCACGGACGTGGAGAACGGTATGAGGCAGACGAACAGCAGAAACCCAAGGTTTATCCAGAGGAGCGTGCGGTCGGAACGCCTTATGAAATGGAACTGCTGGTGGTGCTTGGTCCAGAAGACCGCGAGTATTATGAAGCTCTGCACATAGTGGGAGAAGTACGGCCAGAGAGAGTGCAGCGCATCCACGAGCTTTTCGTGAGTGATATCCCCTTTGGGTTCGGTGATGTCGAAATTGAGGACAAGCAGGGTCATCGCGATCGCGAAGACGCCGTCGGTCAGGGCCTCGATGCGCGAGGTCGAGAGCTCAAGCTTGAGCGATCTTTCTGATAACAGTCCCATCTTCACCCTCAGAAAGTGTAAACGAACAGCCCGCTGATCAGCTTGGGCGCAAACCACGTGGACTTGGGCGGCATGATCCCGCCCTGATCCGAGAGATTCATGACGTCCGCCATGGTGACGTCGGCCAGCGGCCTTTCGTCGGCCGGGCCGTTCCAGTCGTATTTGAAGATCCTGACCTCGTCGTCCGGGAAGACCGCTGCAGGGAAGAAATTGTAGGCCTCGGTTCCCTTGTGATTCGGGTTGTCGCGCCGCATCCACTGCATGGTGCGACAGCCGGTCTCGGAGCGATGATGGCCGTCGGCGATGTAGAGCGCAGGAAGCGAAGCGAATGCCGCAGCTATCGCGCCCGGGGCGGCGGCCCTCCAGAACGTGTGGCGGACTCCGTCGTAATCGAGGTCGTAGAGCGGATCGGCCTTCGCCTCCTTCTCGAGCAACGCCTTTATGCCCGCATCGGACCTGTGGACGAGTATCACCGGCTCCGCGTGCGCATGCATGGCGCAGGCGAGCCTGGTGCGGTCGACAACCTTGGGCTCACGCGTCTTCTCGTGCTTCTTTATGAGCCCGCGCTCGTACTCCTCCGCTGAGACGCCGCAGACCACCCCGGTCTGAACGATGTCGCGCATGGCGAGGCGATAGACGTACAGCGAAGCTCCGTCCCTGACGAGGGTCCCCTTCTCCACGAAGAGCCTCAGGTTCTCGATGCCCTTTGAGTATATGCGATCGTCGTCGTCGAGCGTCTCGGCCGGGAGGTCTATCTCGGGTTTGGTGACATGCAGCAGGGAATAAGGGTTCCCTTTTGCAAGCCTGCGCGCCGCATCGCTGTCTATGACGTCGTACGGCGGGCAAATGACCTTGTCCGCGATATCCTTGCGGGGGATGAGGGCCTCGAAGGGAATAATTTTTGACATATAGCCTCCTCTAAATTAGTTTGCCCTGCCAGTCGGACTAACAGGATAGGGAGGCATATGTCAACGAAACGGGTCTACAATTTCAACGCCGGGCCGGCGGCCATGCCGCTGGAAGTGCTGAAGAGGATGAAGGACGGGTTCATGGAGTTCGGCGGCATGTCGATCCTGGAGATCAGCCACCGCTCCAAGGAGTTCCAGGCCGTGATCGACGAGGCCAGGGGATTATTGAAAGAGCTCATGGGGGTGCCCGATACCCACGACATCCTCCTCTTGCAGGGCGGCGCTGCGCAGCAGTTCGCCATGGTTCCGATGAACCTGATGGAGGGCTCCGCGGACTACGTGATCACGGGCCACTGGTCCAAACAGGCGCTCAAGGAGGCCCAGATCGTCGGCGAGCCGAAGGTGATCTTCACGACCGAGGAGGCAAAATTCTCGAGGGTGCCGAAGGCCTCGGAGATCAAGCCGAACCCAGGGACCAGCTACGTCCACATAACCACCAACAACACGATCTACGGCACCGAATATTACGAATTCCCGGACACGGGCAACGTGCCGCTGGTCGCGGACATGTCCTCGGACATTCTCTCGCGCAAGATCGACGTCTCCAAATTCGGGCTGATATACGCGGGCGCACAGAAGAACCTGGGGCCGGCGGGGGTGACGGTGGTGGTGATAAAGAAGGACTTGATCGAACGCAACCCTCGGAAGATCCCGGTGATATTCCGCTACAAGACGCATTCCGAGAAAGGCTCTCTATATAACACGCCGCCGGTGATCTCCATCTACGTGATGATGCTCTATCTGCGCTGGATCAAGGAGCAAGGAGGGGTGGCGGAGATAGAGCGCCGCAACGTCCGCAAAGCGGAGTTGCTCTACGACGCAATCGACCGCTCCGACCTCTTCAAGGGCACGACGGAGAAAGCATCCCGCTCGCGCATGAACATCGATTTCGTGCTTCCGACGCAGGAGCAGACGGACAAGTTCGTGGCAGGCGCCAAGGAGAAGGGCATCGTGGGAATAAAGGGCCATCGAAACGTCGGCGGCATGCGCGCCTCCCTCTACAACGCGGTCACGGAAGAGGCGGTCCTGGCGCTCACCGGATACATGGACGAATTCAGGAGGAAATCATGACATATAAAGTGCTCTGCACAGATGGCCTTTCGAAGCTCGGCGTGGAGGAGCTCAAGAAATTCTCCGGCGTCGAAGCCGACTTCAGACCCAAGCTCACCCACGAGGAGCTGCTCGACGCGATACCCGCGTTCGACGCGCTGATCGTGCGCAGCGCTTCCAAGGTCGGCGGCGACGTGATCGAGCGCGCTGGCAAGCTCAAGATCATCGCGCGGGCCGGAGTGGGCGTGGACAACATCGACGTCAAGGCAGCGACCGAGCGAGGCATCCTCGTGGTCAACACGCCGGCGGGCAACACGACCGCGACCTGCGAGTTGACCTTCACGATGATGCTCTCCCTCGCCAGGCACGTGCCGCAGGCGGCCAAGCTCATGACCGAAGGGGTGTGGGAGAAGAAGAAGTTCATGGGGACCCAGCTCTCGCAGAAGACCCTGGGCATCGTCGGCATGGGCCGCATAGGCAAGGAGGTCGCGCGCCGCGCCAAGGCCTTCGACATGAAGGTCCTTGCGATGGACCCCTTTCTCGACGACGCAGCGTTCAAGTCTCTCGGAGTGGAGAAGGCGAACTTGGAGAGGATACTCAAGGAATCGGATTACATCACGGTCCACTCCCCGCTCACAGCCGAGACCAGGGACATGATCAGCGCAAAACAGATCGCCATGATGAAGCCTACCGCTTATCTCGTGAACTGCGCGCGCGGCGGCATCATCAACGAGCGCGACCTTGCCGCCGCCCTGAAGGAGAATAAGATCGCAGGGGCGGCCATCGACGTCTACACCAAGGAGCCTTTCGAGGACCCGATGTTCCGGGGCCTGGACAACATCATACTCACCCCCCACCTGGGCGCCTCGACCCGCGAGGCGCAGGACGCGGTGGCGGTCGAGGCTGCTCAGGCGGTGGCTCAGTACCTGACAAAGGGCACGCGGATGAACGCGGTGAACCCTAAGGTCCCGGAACGCAAGCTCTGACCTATGGGCGGAACAACGCATAAGGCCTCGATTTTGAGGCCTTTTTTGCGCCCAAAATAGGCCTTGCCAGACAGGGGTCGTATGGACTATCAACCCGCCCCCTGTACAGGGAAGGGAGCATAAGATGAAGAATAACAAGGGAAACGTGATGAACAAGCGAAGCATGCTGATAACGATCGCCTGCACGATCGTCCTGGCCATCGTGGTCACCAAGACCGGGCCCGCGCACGGCAAGAAGGGCGACGGCGACGCAGGCCTCAAGAAGGTGATAGCGATCGGCAACGTGGACATGGGCAACATGGGATTCGCATCCATGGGCCCGGGCGGCGTGGGCGACATGTTCCGCCAGAGGGCCAAGGCCGAGATCGAGAAGACCGGACGCTACGTGGTGGTGCTGCCAAAGTATGAAAAGGGCTCAAAGGGCAATGACCAGGGCGAGGCCGCGATGGAAGACATCTCGGCGCCCAAGAACGCAGCCGAGGCGCAGCGCTACATGGATAAGATGATGGCGATGCAGCGCAAGTTCCAGAAGGATGCCGCGCGCAGCCAGGGCAAATACGCGCACGATCCGGTGGCGGCCCAGGCGCTTGTGATCTTCACGGCAACCAAGGGCTCCGGCGGCTTCAACACGGGCGGGGTATTCAGCACGGCTGAGAGCTTCGGCGCTCCGTCGGGCATCGGCAACGCCGACTTCTCGACCGAGTCCGTGCGGGTAGAACTCGCCTGCACCATGCTCGATCCGGAGAGCGGCGAGGTCATCGACCGGCACATCGCCAAGGCATCGAGCGCCAAGCTAGCCAGGGTCAGCGGCGTCAGCTACTATACGATGGAGGACACCTCCAACCCGGACAGGGCGTTCGACAGGATGTTCAACAGGGCGCTCAAGAGCTGCACGGCCTGGATCGACAAGAAGATGAGCGGACAGCCCTGGGAAGCGCAGATCTTCAAGGCAAAGGGCAAGGAGCTCTACGTCAACGCGGGGACCAGCGCCGGCATCTCCGAAGGCATGAGCTTTGACGCATACGCGCGGGAAGAGGTCTCGGGCGGCGGCATCAGCGTCGGCGAGCAGGACGCGAAGACCGGCACCGTGCAGATATCCAAGACCTTTGACTCATACTCCATAGCCATGCCGGTCTCAGGGAGCGCGAAGAACGGATCGGTGCTGAAACAGGCCGGCAAATAACCACGGTCTAGTCTTTTCAATCCAATCGAGCTATAAAGATGGCGGGCTGACAGAGCCCGCCGTCTTTTTTTGGGGATGACCTTCCTATGAACAACGAATCAAAACCATCCGGAGCGATAGGCGCGTTCACCGACAACCTCTCGGTGCGCAGCTTCCTGGGGCAGGGAGGGGTAGGCCGCGTCTTTGTGGGTTTCGAGCGCAACCTAGAGAGACAGGTCGCCATCAAGGAAATCATCCCCGAAAAACTCCTCCAGAACCGCGAGAAGAAGATCGCGCGCTTCGTGCGCGAGGCCAAGCTCGCCGGCCAGCTGCAGCACCCCGGGGTGATCCCGATCTACTCGCTCGCGAAGAGAGACGACGGCACGTATTACTACGTGATGAAGTACGTGCAGGGCAGGACGCTCGCCGACGCGATCAAGGACAGCGTCGGCATGAACGACGAGGACTCTTTCCGCAAGCGCATCTCCCTGCTCGACAACGTCATAGCGGTCTGCGACGCCATGGGATACGCGCACTCCATGGGCGTGGTCCACAGGGATCTGAAGCCGAGCAACGTGATCCTCGGCGAATTCGGCGAGACGGTCATTCTGGACTGGGGCCTGGCAAAGCGCCTGGACGACAGCGAGGGCGATGAACCCGGCCAGCTCTCCGGCGACGCGGAGATCGATGCGGACGCAAAGCTGACGAGGGACGGCGCGATACTCGGCACCCCCGCGTACCTGGCGCCGGAGCAGGTGCTGGCCGAAGCCGGCCCCGTGGACCAGAGGACCGACGTCTACACGCTGGGCGTGATCCTGTTCATGCTCCTGGCCGGCCGCAGGCCCTATCTCGGCGACACCAGGCAAGTGCTCCAGCTGATCGCCTCTCCGGACCCATCCCCTTCGCCCGCGGAGCATTGCGGATGTCTTCCGCCCGAGCTCGTCGCGGTATGCGAAAAAGCGATGTCAAAGGACAGGGAGAAGAGGTTCAAAGACGCGTCGGAGTTCGCGGCCGAGCTGCGCGCATTTCGCGACGGCAGACTGGTCAGCGTCTACGCGTACTCGAGGAGCGAGCTGTTCAAAAGATTCGTGGCGCGCAACAAGGCAGGCATCATCGCCGCGGCGGCCGTCGTCGTCTCCATCATCGCCGGCGCAGGCTTCTCGTTCAACTTCGCAATCGACGCGCACAGGGCGAGGCAAAAAGCCGTCGGCGCCCTGGTCGAGGTGACAAAGCTCTCCGAGGCGTCGATAACCCTGGCCAGGCAGGAGTCCGATCTCCTCTACCAATATTTCACGCAGCTCGAAAAAGAGATGTCGGACGCAGCCGCAAAACTCGCCTCGCTGGGCCAGGACAACCACGCGGCAATAGGTTCGACGCTCAAGGAGATATCCGGCCTCCACCCCGAGATACTATCCTTCTATTTCATCTCCCCGCGCGGGATCACCATCGACGCCCATCCGGGCGCAGTCGCGCTGCCGAAGGCGGCGGCCGACACGGAAATCGAATATCTGGAGAGGATAGTCAAATCACAAAATCCAGATGAAGAGTACGAGACCAAGCTCTACGACCTCGCGAACGGCAAAAAGGGGTTCTCCGCAAGCGTGCCCGTGCTCAGGGGGCGCACGCTCGCCGGCGGACTCGTCGCCCTGTTCGTCTGCGAGACCGCGATCCCCATAATGATGCGGTTCGACCCGATAAAGAGCAACTACCAGGTCTGGCTCATGCGCAATGACGGGCTGTTGGTGTACGACGAGGACGTGAGGCAGATCGGTCTCTACCTCTTCACGGACGAGATGTTCCGCGATTTTCCCGAGCTCCTCGAATTCGGCGACAAGATCAGGAAAGATCCGTGGGGCATAGGCCACTACTCTTTCCACGACAAGGACAGCTCGACGATCGTCTACAAGGTGGCGGCGTGGGACACATTGAGATCCAACGGCGCACACTGGAAGCTCGTGATCACCAAACCCTACATCTCCAGGTGAGTCTCACAGCATACGGCGCAATCCGCTGAGAAACCTTTGAAGAGATCTCCGATCAACCCAGCACATATCGGCCGGATTTCTTCGTTCCGATGCGGCGCACCAGCCCAGCCTCCATCAACGGGTTGATAAGATCCATCGCGCCCTGCCTCGAGACGCCGATCCCTTCCCATATCTCTCGCGGGGTGAGCCCCTTGCTGTCCCTCAGCATCTGCAGCAACTGTTCCTGCTTCGGCCTCAGGACGATCTTCTTGGCCCCGGCCGACGCGGCAAACCGGTCGATCCGTTCCCAGACCCTCTCCAGCGTCAGGTGGACGACCTCGGCCGAATACTCGAGCCATCCGGTCAGATCGCCCCGTCTCTGCACGGCATCGAGCGCCTCGTAATACCTGGGGCGATTCTCCCAGTAGACCTCGTCTATGGAAAAGATGTGCTGGGTGTCGAAACCCCTGCGATACAACTCCCACAGCGCGAGCGCGCGGCCGGCGCGGCCGTTCCCGTCGGCGAACGGATGGATCTCCTCGAAGCGGTGATGGATGACGGCCTGCGAGATCACCGGCGACCAGTTGCCCGACTCGCCGTTCCACCACCCCAAGAGCCCATCCATTAGCTCCGGCACATCCTGGGGCGGGGGCGGGACGTGCCGTCCGACCCTCACCGCAATCTCTCGGTATCGTCCCGCCCTCCCCTGGTCCATCACGTCCTGGGATATGATCGAATGGAGTTTCAGGACGCGCGCCTTCGTGATCCTCTTGTCCGCTGCGTGCCTTTCTATGAACTTCAGCCCGGCAAAGTAGTTCGTCACCTCGCGCTGCGAGCGGGGAGTCGCCGCGGCGACAGGGCGACCCTCGTCGAGCGCCCGGACCTGCTCCAGCGTAAGCGGGTTTCCCTCGATGGCGGTGGAGCCGTGCGTATTGCGGGCCCTGGCGTCCTTTTGCAATGCGGGGATCCAGGGCACCTGGATCGTGGCCGCCGCTATCCTCTCGCGAAGGGCAGAGATTTCTTCAATTATTTTAAGGAGATGCGCCGTGACCTCGATCTTCGGATCCCATGCCATAAATCTTATGATAAAGATTAGTCAAGTATAAGTCAAGTTATCAGTCAAGTGGTCCTCCACACCGAATTGCTTCAACAGACGGATCGCTTCGGGCAAAAGATTGTCCTTACGAGCGAAGCGCGGCAATTTCTTGAACTCAGCAGACGGGAAGACCGCCGGGCTCAGGCGCTAAAATCATTTCAGAATCGGAGAGTAAGCCGCTGAGACATTGCTTGACATGTGAACTGTCATTAAATCATATAACAACGTATTATTCATTAATATGCTTACCATTGTTTGATGCTTCAAATTTGGCAGTTTATTTTCTTTGCGCTTATGAATCGAAACTCTAAGACAAAGCAGATCGGCCTTTTTTTCAAAAAAGCAATTAAAGCTTCAAAGCATCCGTCGTTCCCGAAACATACATTTTATGAGTTTTTCGCCGGCGGCGGAATGGCCAAAATTGGGCTCGGTAATGAATGGACTTGCCTTTTTGCAAATGATTGGTGTCCGAAAAAAGCAGATGTATATCTGTCTAATTTTCCAAAAGAAAACTGCTTTGTTTGTGAAGATATTTCAAAAATAAGTTCGCAACAACTGCCCGGACGGGCTGATTTAATGTGGGGTTCATTTCCTTGCCAAGATTTGTCGTTGGCAGGAGCGGGGGCTGGATTGAAGGGAGCGCGAAGCGGAACGTATTGGGCTTTTATGCGGTTAGTAAAACAACTCGACGCCGAAAAAAGGGCTCCGAACTTTATCGTGCTTGAAAACGTCATCGGCGCAATCACATCGCATAAAGGCGACGACTTTGCTGCTATAGTAAAAACGATAACTGAGGCAGGGTACAAAATAGGCGCGCTGGTGGCGGACGCAGCGCTTTTTTTGCCTCAATCGCGCCCGCGACTCTTTTTTGTGGCCCTTCGAAAAGAATGCGCCATCCCTCCCGAGCTTGAAGGCTTTGAGCCATCGGATACTTGGCATCCAAAAAATCTGCGTAATGCCTATCAGAAATTACCTCAAAGCATTAAAGAAAACTGGATCTGGTGGCAAATGCCCGATCCGCCTGCTCGGCAGGCGACGTTCTCCGACTTAATTGAACAAAAACCATCCGATGTGGATTGGCATTCCCATGAGGAAACGCAGCGATTAATCAACCAAATGTCTTACGCCAATATTTTAAAACTTGAAAAAGAACAAAAAAGAGACCGGCCTGTAGTCGGATGCATTTATCGGCGCACTCGTAATTACAATAGCGCGAAAGTTCAAAGGGCGGAAGTTCGGTTTGACGGAATAAGCGGCTGTTTGAGAACGCCTGCTGGCGGATCAAGCAGACAAATCCTGATTTTCGTCAAAGGAAAACAAATTCGTTCGCGTCTTCTCTCATCACGTGAGGCGGCCCGTCTGATGGGAGTTCCAGATAGCTATATACTCCCAAAAAAATACAACGACGCGTATCATGTTATGGGCGACGGGTTGGCTGTCCCGGTCGTATCGTGGCTCGAACGCAATATCCTGCGTCCGCTGCTTATCACAAACCTTTTAGCTGCCAAGGCGGCATAATGGCCATCAAAAAAGTTTCCACTAAAGAACTGGTTATTCCTTGTGAATTGCTGCAAAGCACGCGAAAGCAAATTGTTGAGTTCGCAGCAAAGCTCAAGAAAGCGGCCCCGCGAATCTACGGTCAAGGGTTGACGAAAGATGAATTCGATAATTCCGCAATCTTCCGCAGCGCTATCGAGCACCTTCGCGGCGTTCAAGCGGCTTCAATGGCTGAGAAGAAATCTTTTATTAACGACATTCTCAATCACCTTAAAAAACATAAAAAAATTAAAAAATGGGATTTCACAGGCGGCGGCGAACGCCATGATTATCAACTTGAAACGCTGGACAATCGGCTGATCGTTTTCGAGGCAAAAGGATGCCTTGATGGAAACAACACTAACATCTTCCAACGTCCTCAAAACGCCGATGAATTTTATATCTGGTCTCTTTGTCAAAATCCAGGCGCTGATCCACGTCACAATGTATGGTCAGGTTTGCACACACGGCTCGGCGCGACTATAATCGCCGAGAAACAACGTGTGGACGGCTTAATTGTCTGGGATATGGTTTGCGGAACGGTTGGACGACCATGTCCTAAAACGACTGCAAACCCAAAACGCCGCATAAAATTACAAAACAGCCGTTTGGTTCCGCCTCCATGTCTGTATCTTTTTCCACGAAGCATTCCAGACCCTAGAAATAATCCTGAGCCTAAAGTATGGAGCCTCGATGAAACTCGCCTGCTCAAAATCTTATTTGATGTTTTTGGTTGTAAGGCGGACGAAGTTACGTCCGTCCGCATTCAAAGCCAAATGAAGGGTCCGGATGTTCAGCGTAAAACAATCCTGGAACGCGACGGCCTAGTTGTCGCGCAATCCGAATGGACCACCATCAAGCGCGCCGCCCGATAATCGATCGATGGACACCTTCAGCAGGAAAAAACGCAGCGAAATAATGAAGCGCGTTCATAGCCGAAGTACGAACGCGGAAAAATTGGTTCGAAAACTTACCCGCCGTATTGGTTATAAGTTCAGGCTAAATCAAAAAGAACTGCCGGGTTGTCCGGATATTGTATTTCCAAAACGCCGAAAAGTTATCTTTATTCACGGTTGTTTTTGGCATCAACATCTTTGCCGACGAGGTTCTCGCACGCCTAAATCCAATATTTCTTACTGGAGACGCAAGCTGACGAACAACAAGAAACGAGACGCTAAAAACGCCAGGCTCCTACGAAAATTGGGGTGGAAAGTCCTGGTGATCTGGGAATGCGAAATCACCCGCGAAAGAACGCTTCAATCAAAAATTAAAAAATTTCTTGCACCAAGTAAGCAGTCCTGAAGCAATATCTGTGGAACACGCGCCGGGCGGGAAGGGCCTCTGCCCTTAGTGACCTTAGAAGCGGAGCCTGGAGGCGTATGATGTGGCTAACGCAGTGAGCCGATTTTGTCCCTGCCTGCCGGCAGGCAGGGTCGAGTGAGCGCCGGTCGCGCCGGGGTAGAACATGTGGAGCGCGACGCCTCAGGTTGTCTGAGCCCGCGAAATGACCTCTTCAATTTAGTAAGGTCGTCTTTTGGCTTTCGCGAGCGAGTTCCTGAGGCGAGGGCGATCCGAGGCCGTTACAAAATCGTGCGAACGGAGCTCCCGCCACATCATGCGCCTTCAGGCGCAGCGACTGCCGAGGAATCAACGGGATTCTTCGCTCACGCTCAGAATGACATCAGAGGTCTAACCGGGGACAGGCCGCTAATGTATCACAGGTATCCTCGCTCCGCCGCGGACTGTCCCCTATTGAACTGCGGGCTGTCACCTATCGTCTGAGCTTGCGGAATTCAGAGGTCAGCTTGGGAACAACCTCAAAGAGATCTCCCACCAATCCGTAATCCGCGACGCGGAAGATGGGGGCGTTGGGATCCGAGTTTATCGCAAGGATCTTTCCCGATGTCTGCATCCCCACCAAGTGCTGGATCGCGCCGGAGATTCCGATGGCGATGTAGAGCTTGGGGCAGACGGTGCGGCCGGTTTGTCCTACCTGATGCAGGTACGGGATCCAGCCCGCGTCAACGACCGAGCGGCTCGCGCCCACGGCGGCGCCGAGGACGTGGGCGAGATCGTAGATAAGTTTGAAATTTTTGGGCTTGCCCAGCCCCCTGCCGCCTGCGACCACGATATCCGCGTCCGAGATGTTGATCTCGCCCGCAAGATCGCTCACCGACTCGATGATCTTGATGCTCGAGGCCGACGCCCCCTTCGGCATCTCCTCCTCGATCACCTCGCCTTGCCTCGCCGGATCGGGGAGCGCCGGCTTCATCACGTGCGGCCGAACAGTCGCCATCTGCGGACGCGCCCTTGTGCAGAGTATCCGGGCCATGATGTTGCCGCCGAACGCGGGCCTAACCTGCGCCAGGTTTCCCTTGTCGTCGATCGAGAGCTCGGTGCAGTCGGCGGTGAGCCCGGTCATGAGCCTGGCCGCGACCCTGGGTATGAAGGAGCGTCCGACGATCGTGGCGCCGGCCAGCACGATCTCCGGCCTGTGCTTCTCGCAGAGCTGAGCGAGGGCCTCGGCATAGGCGTCGTCGCTGAATCCGGTGAGCTCCGGGGAATCGATGACATAGGCCCTGTCCGCGCCGTACTCGATCGCGGAGCGGGCCTCTTGCGCAGCGCCCTCGCCGAAGATCACCGCGGCGAGATGGGTCTTCCTGGCGTCTGCGAGCTTTCTGCCCTCGCTCAACAGCTCGAAAGAGACCCTGTGCATGCGATCGCCCCTGCGCTCGCAGAAGACCCATACCCCGCTGCAGTCCGCCAGCGGCGCGCGCTCTATCTCCTTGGAGCCCTCGAATATGATTGCGTGGACCGGGCACACGGGGGCGCAGGCGCCGCAGAGTATGCATACCTCGCGATCGACCTCAGCCTTGCCGCCGGGCATGTGAATCGCCTCGACCGGGCATTCGTGCACGCAGATGCCGCAGCCGGTGCAGACCTCTTTCAGGATCTTGATGCCCATATCCTCTCGAGTTCAGGTTGAATATCGCTTGCGACCTTTTTCACGTTCTCGTCCGAGGCGGCGAGCGGCTTCGTCCCCTGCTTGCAGGGCGGCGCGAATATCCTGTCCACCCACGTCGGCGATCCGTCCAGCCCGATCCGATCGAGATCGCAGCCTATGTCGTCCGCGCTCCAGACCGGAATATGCGCGCGCCTGGCCCTCACCTTGCCTGAGAAGGAAGGGTAGCGCGGGACGTTGGCGTCTTTTATCACGGAGATGAGGCATGGCAGAGGAGCGCTCACCAATTCGTGGCCCTCCTCCGTCATCCGTTCAGCTTCGATGCGGCCGCCCTTTATCTCGACAACCTTTTTCACGAAAATGATCTGCGGGATGCGAAGCCTCACCGCGACGCCGGGGCCCACCTGCGCCGTGTCGCCGTCCGCCGCCTGTTTGCCGCAGATGATGAGGTCGAAGACGCCGATCTTCTTTATCGCCTGCGAAAGCGCGTAGCTCGTGGCCAGCGTGTCGCTGCCCGCGAACGCGCGGTGCGAGATCAGGACCGCGTCGTCCGCGCCCATGGCCAGCGCCTCCTCGAGCGCTGCCCTGGCCTGCGGAGGGCCCATGGTGATCGCCGTGACCCTGCCGCCGAAGCGCTCCCTGAGCCGCAGTCCCTCTTCGATCGCGTGCAGGTCGAACGGGTTGAGGATGGCGCGCACGCCGTCGCGGACGAGCGTCTTGGTGATCGGATCCACCTTGACGTCGGTCGTGTCAGGCACCTGTTTGATGCAGACGACCGTCTCCATCACATCCCCTTGTAGTTCGGTCCCCCGCCGCCCTCGGGCGGCACCCAC
>Ga0265297_10004934_pt1 | contig 21049 bp, 11 predicted proteins | sample Munlanlwell13791_FD_192502 | JGI IMG/M metagenome (GOLD analysis project Ga0265297, IMG submission 192502) | Leachate microbial communities from a municipal landfill in Southern Ontario, Canada - Leachate well 137-91 | ecosystem: Engineered > Solid waste > Landfill > Unclassified | place...
TCCTCGGGATTGTTGACGGCGTCGAGTTGCTCGACGTGGTCTTCCGGCAGGTTGGTGATGACGACCTTGACGGGCCGCAGCACCGCGAGCCGGCGTTGCGCGCGGCGGTTGAGGTCTTCGCGAATGACGTTTTCCAGCACGGCGACGTCGGTCAGGCTGTCGCGTTTGGTGACGCCGATGTGATAGGCGAAGGCGCGCAAAGCCCCGGCGGTGACACCGCGACGGCGGATGCCGCTGATCGTGGGCATGCGCGGGTCGTTCCAGCCGGTGACGTGGTTTTCGTTCACGAGCTGCATCAGCTTGCGCTTGCTCATGATGGTGTAGCCGAGGCTGAGGCGTGCGAACTCGAACTGGTGCGGCAACGGCCGCGGCAGGCCGAGGTTTTCCAGAATCCAGTCGTAGAGAGGGCGGTGAACCTCGAACTCCAGCGTGCAGATGGAGTGCGTGATGCCCTCGATGTAGTCGCTCAGGCAATGGGCAAAATCATACATCGGGTAGATGCACCACACGCCGCCGGTGTGGTGATGCTCGGCGTGGCGGATGCGGTAAATGACCGGGTCGCGCATCCAGATGTTCGGCGAGCCCATGTCGATCTTCGCCCGCAACGTGCGCGAACCGTCGGGGAACTCGCCGGCGCGCATCCGCAGGAAGAGATCGAGATTCTCTTCGATGGAGCGGTTACGATAGAGACTCTCTTCCGACTGCTGATCCGGCGCGCCGCGCATCTTGTCTATTTCCTCGGCCGTGTGGTCGCAGACGTAGGCCTTGCCTTTGCGGATGAGCTGCAGCGCGTACTCGTAAATCTGCCCGAAGTAGTCGGAGGCGTAGAACGGCTCGACGACCTTGGATTTCGGGTTTTGGATTTCCGATGCATCGGCCGGGCCAAGATAGAAATCCGGCTTTCCGTCGACCGTGACAGTCTCCGGCGTCTTGCCTTTGGGTTTCAGGCCCAGCCGGTCGTCAGCCCAGCCTTCGATAAGCCAGCGCACATCCTGCTGGATGGACTCGACGTATTCGACGTCCTCTTTGGTTGGGTTCGTGTCGTCCATGCGGAGGTTGCACTGGCCGGCGAACTCGCGGGCGATGCCGAAGTTGAGACAGATGCTCTTGGCATGGCCAATATGAAGGTAGCCGTTTGGCTCCGGAGGGAAGCGCGTGACGATCTTCTTGTATTTACCGGCAGCGACGTCCGCCGTGACGATGTCACGGATGAAGTCCGTCGGAGCCGGCGCGTTGCCTGCCTCAGCAGGCGATGAATTAATCGGGTTTGCCATGGGCCGATATTAAACGGCGGCTCGGCATGGATGCAAACCGCAAACAGCCCGCCTCAATAACCGCCCTTGCCCAACGTCGGGGTCTTGGCGGCTGTCTGTGCGCCTGCTTTTTCCGCCGCCTCGCGCCGGCGATACTCATCCAGCATCGCCGCCGTGGCTGTCGCACCGCAGCGGCTGCCGCCGAGGTCGCGGACCTTGATGAGGCCGTCGAGGTCGCGCACGCCACCGGCGGCCTTGACTTGGACCTTGGCGGAAACGTTTGCCCGCATCAACGCGAGGTCGTGCTCGGTGGCGCCCTTGTAGTTGTAGTTGCCGTCCTTTTGCTTCACGAAGCCGTAGCCGGTCGAGGTTTTTACCCAGTTGGCTCCGGCACGCTCGCAGACCTGGCAGAGTTTCACCTTGATCTCGTCGTTCGACATGAAGTCGTTTTCGAAGATGACCTTCACTTTCGCGCCGTGTTTGTGGGCTTCGTCGCAGACAGCCTTCACGTCCTGCTCAACATAGTTCCAATCGCCGCCGAGGGCCTTGCCAATGTTGACGACCATGTCTATCTCGACCGCGCCGTCGCGGCAGGCCAGCTCGGTCTCATAGCGCTTCGACTCCGTGCAGGAGTTGCCGTGCGGGAAGCCGATGACGCAGCCGACCTTGACGCTGCTGCCTTGCAGCAACTCGACAGCGCGTTTGACGGTGTAGGGTTTGATGCAGACGGAGGCGACAGCATACTTCGCGGCGAGCTTGCAGCCGTCCTCCAGGTCCTTGTCGGTCATGGTGGGATGAAGCAACGAATGGTCAATCATCCCGGCGAGTTCTTCGTAGGTGTATTTCATGTTCAGGCAAAGAATGGTTGGAGCGCGTTGCGGGCGACCTTGACGGCGGCTTTCCGGCCTTCGAGCGTGTTGCCAAAGGTGCCGTCCTCGACTTCGATGCACACTGGGCCGTCGTAGCCGACATCCATCAACGCCGCTGTGAACTTGGCCCAGTTGATGTCGCCGTAACCGGGGATGCGTGGCTGGTGCCACTCCAACGGATAGGCGAACACGCCCAAGTCGTTGATGCGCTCGCGGCGGATGCGAACGTCCTTGGCGTGAAGGTGGAAGAGCTTTCCCTTGAACTCGCGCAACGGCGAGAGCGGATCCATCCATTGCAGAATAAAATGCGACGGATCGTAGTTGAGGCCGAAGTTCTTGCTGGGAATGTCGCTAAAGGCGCGCCGCCAGATGACGGGTGTCGTCATCAGATTTTTGCCGCCGGGCCACTCGTCGCGGGTGAACAGCATCGGGCAGTTTTCGATGCCGATCTTGATGCCGTGGTCTTCGGCGAACGCGATGATCGGTTTCCATGTCTTGAGGAAACGCGGCCAGTTGTCATCGACCGACTTCGTCCAGTCGCGACCGACGAAGGTGTTCACGTTCTTCAAGCCAAGCTTTTCCGCCGCCAGGATGACCTTCTTCAGGTGCTCCACCGTTACCTTTGCGGCGGCGGGATCGGGATCGAGGGGATTCGGGTAGTAACCGAGGCCGGAGATGCCGACGCTGTGACTGGCGCAGAGCGCATTGACCTCGTCCGCCTGCGTCTTCGTGAAGCCGGTCACGTCAATATGCGTGATGCCGGCGTATTTGCGCTCGGCCTTGCCGACAGGCCAGCACATGATCTCGACGCACGCGAGACGTTCCGCGGCGGCGAATTTCAGAACATCCTCCAGTGACAACTCCGGCAGAATAGCGCTAACGAATCCAAGTTTCATATGATGCCTTTCTTGTAGTCTATACTTTTGCCCACGACTTCGACTTGCTGCTCTTCATGATGGCCTCGCAAACGGCGACTTCCTGATGACCGTCCTCGGCGGTTGCAAAGAACCGCTCGCCTTTGCCACCGGCGATGGCGGCGTAGATGTTGCGGAAAAGCATCTTGAACGTGTCGGGAAAACCCTCGACGTGGCCGGGCGGATAATCCATGAAGCCTGCCGCGCCGTCGCCGAACGCAGGCGTCGCGCGCACGGCCGTCTCGTTCGCGCCGTCGCGGTTGCCAAAATGCAGCATCTCCGGTTCCTCCGAGCACCACCATGCCGACTTCTTCGAACCATAGATTTCGATGCGGATGCAATTCTTGCGGCCGGCGGCGACCTGCGAGACACCCAGGTTGCCGCGCGCGCCGTTGGCGAACTGCAACAGCACGCTGGCAAAGTCCTCCGTCTCGACCTTGTAGGTGGCGTAGTTCATCTTCACGTCGCTCTTCGCGAAGGTTTGCACTTCGCCGAGCGGACGGCGGCGCGTCTTGTGGAACGTGCCGAGGTCGGCGAACACAGACGCGATCTTCGCGCCAAGGATGAACGAGACGGTGTCCATCCAGTGCGTGCCAATGTCGGCGACGGCGCGGAGCTTGCCGCCTTCCTGCGGCAGCAAACGCCAGTTGTAATCAGTGTCCTTGAAAAGCCAGTCCTGCATGTAGGAGCCGTTCACGTGGATGATGTCGCCGAGTTCGCCGAGCGCGACCCTGTGACGGAGCGCAAGCACGGCGGGATAACACCGGACGTTGTAGTTCACGGCGAAGACCTTGCCACTGCTGCGCGCCAGTTTGAGGATCTGCGCCGTCTCGCGCGTGTTCATCGCCAGCGGCTTTTCGCAGATCACGTTCTTGCCCGCGCGCAATGCCGCCAGCGACATCTCGCAATGAAACCGGTTCGGTGAGGTGATGTGGACCACGTCCACGTTGGGCGAACGCAGCATCTCACGGTAATCGCCGAAGGCTTCGGGAATGCCGAACTTGTCGGCTGCCGCTCGAACACGATTTGGCAAATCGCAAAGTGAGGTGATGTTCACGCCGAGCCGGCGCAATGCTTCCAGATGAACCGGCCCGATGAATCCCGTGCCGATGATGCCTGCCTTGATTTTGGTCATGGTGGTTTCTTTCTACTTTTTCCTGTTCAAATCCAACAGCACACCCGCCGCCGGACGGGCGGCCTGAATCGGGCCGAGCCGGTTGTGAAACTCGTAGGCGTCGCCGCGGTAGAGCGTCTGCTCGCGCCACAGCGGCACGCCGCCGCCAAGGTAGCCGATGGCAGTCACCAACAAACCTGCGGTGCCGTTGGCGACTCGCAACAGCCGCGCGTCGGCATCGCGAATCGCGACCGCCCGGATGACCTCATCGGCGCCCGCAACCTCCAACTTCAACCGCTGCGTCAACGCGGCATAGAGCGAGCCTTTGACAGCGGCCTTGTCCAGCCCGGCACAGAACCGCGCCACGATGTGCCTCCGTTCCACGATCACCGGCACACCATCGGCCAACCGCAGCCGCTCGACGCAGCAAAGCTCGTCGTGCGGCTGGACACGCAACGCGCCGAGCACCTCTGCGCCGGCTTGCGCGGCTCGCATCGTCTCAAACCGCAGCACCCGCGTCGAGGGCTTCTTGCCGGCGGCTTCGGCCTTGTCGGTGAAGCTCACCAGCGCGGCGAGGTCGTAATCGAGCACGCCACCGCGCACGAATGTGCCGACACCCTTCTTGATCTCCAGCACACCCTCGGCGACCAAATGCGAGAGCGCCTTGTTCGCAGTGACGCGGCTGACGCTAAAGCGCCCGGCCACTTGGCGCTCGGCCAAAAACTTGTCGCCAGCCTTGAACTCACCGCCGCGAATCAGATCGCGAAGCTGGCTGTTCAACCGGCCGTAGATTGGACTCCTGGGTGACATACATGTGGCCTAGCCACGATGGGATTTTTAACAAGGTGTATTTTTAATGTCAAGAGATTGGCGAAGTAATATGGAAGCATCTTGACAAATCCAAGCGGGAATCTAATCTACTTGTGGCTAGGCCACAAGGTTCTGCATGGAACGTGCATGAGGAGTATTTGGACATTGTCGCGGCGCGAGTTTCTGGCGAACGCCGGAATGGCGGCGGGCGGACTGGCTGTGTTCGGCAGGGCCTCCGTGGCGGAGGCGGCGTTGCAGACGGCGCACGCGGACATGGCGGCGCTGCGGCGCGCGATGATGGACTCCCCCTTCGGCGTGGCGCTGCATCGCGCGAAGGTTTTCACCGAAGTCTTCCGCAAACACGAATCGGAACCGTGGATCGTTCGCAAGGCGATGGCGCTGCGGGAGTATTTCGAAACCGTGCCGCTTTACCTGCGCGAGCACGACGGGATTGCCGGCTCGATCAGCGAAACACCCGGCGCGATGCCGGTCATGGTCGAGCTGGGCATTGGGGAGAACAACATCTATCTCAGCGAGCGGCCCGACCGCAAAGGCCATCTCAAGGGCAGGGTCCCCGACGACATCCGCGACTACTGGAAGAACCGGAACCTGTGGGGCCGTTATCGCATCGAGATTCTCGGCCAGCCGCCCGTGAAGAGCCACGATGAGCTGCCGCTGAACTGCCCGCACTACAAGTTCATCTCCAATCAGGGCCACCTCTGCCCCGGCTACAAGGAATTGCTGCGCGCCGGCATCGGGGGAATGCGAAAGAAAGTCGCGGCACGCCGGGAAAACGAGACCAACGCTGAGAAGCTCGCGTTCCTCACCGCGGCCGAGCATGCGCTTGCCGGCCTCTCCGCATGGGCGCAACGCTACAGCAAATTCCTCGCGACGGATGGAAAACAGGAGATGTCGCGTCTCTGTGCGAAGATCGCAACGCAACCGCCGGAGACGTTCCGCGAAGCCATGCAGCTCATCTGGCTTGCGCATCAGGCGATTCATATCGAGGGCCACGGCTACTCTTGCACGCCGGACCGGCTCGACCAGTTGCTGCTGCCGTTCTACGAGGCCGACCGCAAGGCCGGCCGGCTCGACGATGCTGAAGTCATCCGGCTTACCGAGAACTTCGTGCTCAAGATGTTCGACAACACCTACTGGGGGCCGGAGCATCACCTGACGCAGGGCTTTGTCGTGGGTGGTTCGACGCCCGATGGGCGCGACCTGGCCAACCGGCTGAGTTGGCTGATGCTCGAAGGCGCGACGAACATGGCGTTGCCGGAACCGCTGGTCTGGATGCGCTGGCATCCGGCGATTGACCAGAAGTTCTTCGACTTCTGCCTCACGCGGCTCCAGCGGACGACCTGTTACCCGATGCTGTGGAACGACAAGGTCGTGCCGGAGGGTCTGATGGAACTCGGCGTGTCGCGCGAGGATGCGTTCAACTACGTCCCCGTCGGCTGCAACGAACTCGGCGTGCCCGGTCGGTTCTACTTCAACCCCGGCGCGAACGTCAGCTACCTCGGCGCGATCGAGGCGGCGTTGACGAACGGCCACGGCTACAGGAAGCAATGGAAGTGGCGCAACGTCGCGCCAGCCGCGGACAATCTGTCTTCATTTGACCAGTTCTCCGCCGCGGTCGGCGCTTACATGCGCGAGGACATCAAGAAGTCCTACGAGCGCGAGATGCAGATGCTCAAGGCGCAGATGCAGTGGGGCCAGACTCCGCTCACCTCGTGTTTCTTCGACGGCTGCATCGAGAAAGGCCGCGACCTGACGCAGGGCACCCAATACAACATCCTCTCCTGTGGCGGCATCGGATTTGCCAACGCGGTGGATTGCCTTGCCGCGTTGCGCGAGGTTGTGTTTGAGAAGAAGCAAGCCACGCTTGCCGACGTGGCCACCGCCTGCGCCGCAAACTTCCAGGGTCACGAACGCCTGCGCGCCAAACTCCGCGCCGCGCCGAAGCACGGCAACGACGACCCGCGCGTGGACGACATCATCCGCCTCGTCGAGCGCCTCCGCGACGAGCCGATGAAGGCCATCTGCCGCGACCCGCGCGACGGTAGCAAGTTTGGCAACAGCCACGTCGTTCGCAGCGGCGCCGTGACGATGGGCCGCGGCACGCCCGCCACGCCCGACGGCCGCCTCGCCGGCACGCCCGTGGCCAACTCCGTCGCCGTCTCCGCCGGCTGCGAGCGCAGCGGCCCGACCGCCACGCTCAACTCCGTCTGCAAGCTCAACGCCGCGAAGAGCTGGCAATGCGCCTACCAGGTGAACATCCGTTTTCACGCCGGCATGATTGCCGATGCCGGCCAGCGCGAGAAATTGCGCGCCATGCTGAACGTCTATTTCCAGAACGGCGGCCAGGAGTTGCAGATCAACGTTGTGGACAGCGCCACGATGCGCGCCGCGCAGAAGAACCCCGACCAATACCGCGACCTCGTCGTCCGCGTCGCCGGCTTCAGCGAATTCTTCGTCAATCTCACCCCCGACATGCAGGAAGAGATCATCGCCCGGACGGAGCACATGTGAGGCGCGGCAACAGGAAGATCTAGACAATGAAAAGGCGTCACCTTCTAACGCTTGTCGTGACCTTGTTGATTGGAGGATGCATCGGTTTTCTTGCGGCCACACTCCACTACGATCCGATCGTGCGGATGATCGGTGGATGGAGATTTGTCTCCCAGCGCGACCCACACGAGCGCATGGTTGTTGACGAACCCTTTTGCCTTCACGTTGCGAGAAACACTGGCGGTCTGGCTTGGCGCTTGGAGTGCATGGGGGCGAACTTCGGCAATACCCAGAACGAGATAACAAAGTGGTGTCGCCGCATTGTCGCAAAATTCGGCCACGCTCGCTTGGTTATTGTCCCGGCCGACGTCACGATCACGGTGGGCGAGCTTCGCGAGGCGCTCAAGTTCGTTGGATCGCTCGGCTTCAAGAATGTTGAGATTGATGGTCTTATCAGCGGCTACAACGAGGTTGGTCGTTGGGATGATATACAGCCACCTCCACCGCCTCCGCCACCCCCGCATCAGGATGCTCCCGGAGGCAGACCGACGACGCGGAACTAAACACGAGGTTTTCTGTGATCCACTACTATTTAACCATTTTGGCGTTCTGTGTAGCGATTCCGATCTCGTTCTCGGCGGAACGTTCGGCGCCCAGCGAGGCTGCAATATCGAAAGGCCTGAACGTCACATCGGCGGCGTTGGTGCATGCGAACGAGTATCCGCCGGGGACGGTGCGGATGACGTTCACCAGCGCGTTTGACGGCGCGGAGGATTGGGCGCTGTTCCTGCCGGGCGATGTGCGCAAGCACACGATCGTCTATATGCACGGGTCGTTCTCCGAAGCCGACCAGATTTTCACACGGAAGGACGTCCGTGAGTTCTGGTTGAGCCGGATCCGGGAGGGGCGGCATCCGCTGCTGTCGGTCAACATGCGGGGCACGTCCTACATGAGTCCGGCGGCCGCGGCGGACCTGACGGAGTTGCTCGACTACTACCGGGAAAAACTCAACAGCGATCGGTTTGTGCTGCTGGGCGGGTCGGGCGGTGCGTCGAGCGCGATGGCTTACGCGGTGCTGCATCCGGAGAGGGTCCACGGCGTCGTGGCGATGGGGATGTGCGACATCTTCGCGCGGCTGGATTTCGCGCGGAAGAGCAACCTGCCGGTGCTCCAGAAGCTCGCGAAGACGGTATTCGCCGCGTATGGCGGCACGCTGGAGGAGAAGCCGGACCTTTACCGGGCACGCTCGGTGCTGGCGCACACCGACCGCCTGACAATGCCGATCATCCTGACGATGGGCGAGGACGACGCGCTGATTCCCGTGGTGGAGACACGGAAGATCGCGGCGGCGATGAAGGGAAAGAAGAACTTCACCTATCACGAAGTCCCGAAGGGCAACCACGACTCGGCGTTGTGGGTGGACATTGACCTTGAGGCGCTTCGGATACGTGAGAAGTAAGCGGACGCATCCCTTTGCGGGGGTCACCACGGACTTCCAGACGTGAGGTGCCGGGAGACAAGAGCCTCCAGCGACGGCGGATCAGGGTTCCTTGCGCGCCGTTTTGAAGGAGGGCATGTCGGCTTCGGGCGTGGCCAGCATCAGCTTCCTGCCGGTTTCGATGGCTTGCAGCATGGTTTGATAGTCCGGGTCTGCTGTGCTGGTGAAGAGTGGAGGCGTTTGGCCGTGCTGCGACTTCGTGATGCCGCGACCACCAGCCGCTTTGCTCAGGTGCGCTGTCAACGCAGGACTGAGACGCGGATGAGTCAGGTTGATCCAGGCGAACCTTCCGGTCCAGTCGATCGTTTTGTCGTATTTATCGTGGCAACTGGCGCAGCGGCGATTGTAGACACCCGAAAAACTCTCCGCGAACCAGGCTGAAAGACGCCCCGTCTCAACGTCGGTCCACAAATCGCGCTTGCCGGGCGACTGGGGCCGGCTGTTCGCGTAGGTGCCGTAATAGGGAACATTGGCATCCATCCACAGGTAGATTCGCTGCCGGCCTTCGAGGGGAAGTTTTTGGCCGCAATGATCGGAATCAATGATTTCCGTGAGCCGGCTGGCGAAGCAACCAGTCCACAACGGTTGATTGATCGCGGTCGGCGTCCGCAGCAGCCAGTAAAAATGCACCAACGGTTTTCCCTTCGCCGCCTCTTCCGGCAACATCTCGCCGGTCTCCATGTTATGCTGGCGATACGACTGGCTGCGTCCCAGCAAGTTGTCGTAGGCCATGTTGAAGTAACGCGTCTTGTCGCCGCTGAGGTCGCAGCCTCCGGCCGGGTCGCCGCCGCTGTGGCATCGGACACAATACTTGTCGAGCACCGGCTGGACGATGGTTGGAAAATCCACGATGCCATCGTTGCCCCACGCCGGCTTCACCAGCTCCCGCGGTGGATGGTTGGCCGCCATCGGCGGCTTCATGTTTGCGGGGCTTGACGATAGCCGCGCCTCATGACAGCCGATGCATCCGAGCTGTTCGCCGGGCATGAGTTGTGCCGCGGAGGTCATGCGCTGCAGCTCGCGACCTTCCGCATCGAGCGCTTGGAAATAGATCTCACGCAACGCGGGCACGCGGAAATGAGCCGAACCATCCTCCTCGACCGGCACGGTGCCCCAGCATCGCTTCGCGTAGTAAGTGCCGTAACTCATCACCGGCGATTGGTCGAAAGCACGCGAGCGCAGATCCTCGGTCTTCCGGACCTGTTCCATGACGCGCAGGTACTTCACCCGGCCGCGCTGGATCGCCGGCTCCAGACCGCGATAAACGTCCGCGAGCAACACGACACCCGTTGAGTCATCCGCTTGTGCCTGGGTTCGAGGAGGAATCGTCACTGTCACCGGCGTGGGCCGCAGTGGAATCGGGAAGTAGCAGCCCATGACCGGATCTTCGTAAAGCAACCGCTTGTTGTCGGCTGCATCGAGCAGGAAAATGCGGTAGCGGGACGCGCCGCCGCCGTAGGAACACAGAAACGTTTGTTCGCTCAGCGGAAACGGGTCGCGATACGACCACTCGTGGCGTTTGTCGCCAATCACCGGAAACTCCTTGGTGATGTAAACGAATCCCCTGCCCTTCGGCGCTTCCGGCCCGAACGTGCGCTCGATCAAGCCGATTGCGCCGTGCGGAAATCCGTGATGCGGCGCAAACGTTGCGACGACCTTGTCGTTGCGTCCCGGCAGCGGCCGCGCCTGCCAGAACGTGCCGACGTCGCGGATCGTGTTGCCGAAATACAACTGGTACACCGTGCCATCGGGATACTGCGTCCAAAGGCTCTGCCGAAAAGTGAGATCGCGGTCAACGTATTCCCAGCGCGTGAACAGCACGCGGCCGTCGGGCAGCATCTGCGGGCTGAAATCGGAAAGCGTGTTCATACTGACGCAGCGGATATGGCTGCCGTCGGGCGACAGGACATGGAGATTCGTGGCGGGACCCGGCTGGCAGAGCGTGTAGCCAAACCGCCGCGTCGAGACGAACACGATGTCGCCGCCCGGCATCTCGCACGGACTGATGTCGTAGAACGGCCCGTCGGTCAGCTGCTTCAGTCCGCTGCCGTCAACGCCGATGCGCCAGATATGCCAGTGCTGTTCCGCTTTCCGCCGGTAGGAGAAGAACAACGTCCGCGCATCGAAGGAGACGTTCAGGTCGTAGATGCAGCCGTCGGGATCGGCGAAGATCGTCTTCGCCGGTTGCCCGGGCCGCGTTGGATCGAAGATGCGGATGCTGCAACCCGGTGCTCGCGGCTGGGCCGCCCAGATGTCCTGGCCGACCGCCGGCGGCGCGCTAAGCGGATGCCGCGTGATGAACGCAACCGGCGGCAGCCCTTTCAGGAACAACGTGGACGGGCACGGACGGCGGACAATCTGCTTCTCGAACGGAATGTTCAGCGCCTGGCTTCCAGTCTTGATCCGAAAGTTGCGGAACTTCGCCTCGCGCTGCCACGGGCGAAAACCCACCGCGCCCGACGCGAGCCGATGCACGGTGTCTTCACGGGCAATGACCAACCTGCCGTTGACCGACACTTCGAGCGATGTCTCCGTCATTCGCACCGCGAGAGGAAACCATTGGCCCACCGGCACGGCGCACGGCACGTCTTTGATCAACTCGAAGTTCTGCCGGTGCCTTCCCAGCCGCAATGTCTGCCGTTGCGCATCGAGCGAGATTTCATAGCCGTTGAAGCTGTCCGCGCCGACGCCCGGCTCGGTGACCTTGACGATGAGACCGGCGTTGCCTCCGCGTCCGTCGGACAACAACATCTCCACATCAACCTCGCCCCTGGCAAAGACCGGTTCCTCCAGCACCAGCTTGGCCCCGGCGTCCGGCCCGACCGACAGCACGCCATTCTCCATCTGCCAGTTGCCGCCGTAAGCCTTGAAACCTTTCGCCAGCGGTGTTTCCTCCACCAACTGAAAACCTTCATCCGGATCCATGTGGCGGTCGGGCGCGCCTTGCGCAGAAGGCAAACCCGTCCACCCAACGAGGAGCAACGCAGCCAATAGTTGTTGTTTCACTCCGTCATATCCGACACCGGCGCACGATAATGTAAAGCAGAGCGTGCGCGGGTCACTTCGTCGCCTTCTTCTCCGTTTTCTTCTCGGGTTCTTTTGCCGTGCCGGCGTCCAGCTTCTTCTTCACGTCTGCCAGCTCCTTGCTCAACCGCTGATTTTCCTTCTTCACGCCGAGCACTTCCTCGCGCAGGTCTTTCAGATTGTCAGTCGGCTTGTTGACGGCGCGCAACGCGGCGACGGCCTTCTCGGCCGCCTGCTGCTGCGGTGTTTCCTTCGAGGCAGAGGCGAAGGTTTGCAGAAGCACAATCGCCTCCGGGTCTTCGAGCGTGCCGAGCGCCTTCATCGCCGCAAGCTGGAAACGCTCGCGTTTGTGATTGAGGAAGCTCGCGAGGAACTTGCGCACATCGTCGCGCGATTTCTCGTTCCGCGCCAGGAACGCCAGCGTGTCCATCGCTTCGCCGAAGCCTTGGCTGGTGAACGCCGTCTCGCGTTTGGAGAGCGTCTCGCGCAGCGGCGCGATGAAGGAGGGGTCGTCCTGCGCGCGCATCGCGGCGATTGCGGCGTCGGCGAGGCGGTTGCGGTAGGAGTCGCTGTTGAGAAACCGCAGCAACGCTTCGCGCACGGCAGGCTGCTGATAGGGCGCAAGCCCCTTGATCGCCGCGGCGAGGACGACGGGATTCTGTTCGGCGTCAACACAACCGCGCAGCGCCTCCAGCGCGCGCGGATGGAAAAAACCGGCGATATCGCCAACGACGGCGTGACGGGCGCGCGCGTCCGGTTGTTTGACCGAGGCCGCCAACGCCTCGAGCGCGTCGTCGTTGTGGATCTTGCGCAAGCTCTCGGATGCTTTTATACGCACGCCGTAGAACGCGTCGCGGTTGAGCGCCTCCTTCAGCTTCGCGATGGTGGTGAGATCGCTCTTATCGGCAAGCTGTTCGGCGGCGAGAAGCCGGCCGATCATATCCGTGGAATCCGCGAGCTGGGCGTAGAGCATCGCGTTTGGCAGTCTGAAATTGATTTTCGCCAGCAGCGTGAACTCCGGGTCCACGCGCACGATTTCCGGCGCCTGCCGCAGCGGCACGTAGAAGTCCTCCTCCTTCTCCTTCACGTGGACGCGATGGTCCACCGTGCCGGCCTTGGACTTGAATCGCAGCGTCAGCGGAAACTGGAACAGCATGACATGGTCGTTGACCGGCTGCGTCTGGCGGACGGTGACTTTCGCGAGTTTGGACTTCGCGTCCCAACTGTAGCTGACCTCCAGTTCCGGCTGGAGCGCGTGATAAACCCACTGGTCGAAGAACCGGTCATAGGAGCGGCCGGAGAGTTCCTCGATGACGGAGTTAAGATCCTCGGTGACGACGTTGCCGAAGGCATGGCGGTCGAGGTAGGTCTTGATGCAGCGGCGGTAGAGATCGTCGCCAAGCTGGCAGTGCAGCATGCGGAGCACCCAGCCGCCTTTCGGATACGCGCGGTAGTCGAACTGATCGAAGGGCGTGGCGTAGCGGCGGAACATGATCGGGCGCAGCGGCGCACCGCTTCTGCTCAGCACGTTCTGCGCGTCCCTGTAGAGGCCATAGAGCATCTCGTCACGGCCGTGCCGGTCACCCATGAAGAGGTTGGCGTAGTAGGTCGCAAAGCCTTCGTTGAGCCAGAGATGGCTCCAGTCCTTGCAGGTCACATAGTCGCCGAACCACTGGTGCACCAGCTCGTGGGACACCAGCACTTCGCTCGACGAAAGCGTTTCCGTGTCCGCGCGGTGCAATGTGCGGTCGGTGAGCGTCGTCAGCGTCGTGTTCTCCATGCCGCCCCAATGGAAATCCAGCACCACCACCTGGCCGTATTGCGCCCACGGATACGGCATGCCGATCTCGCGCTCGAAGAATTCCATCGCGGGTTTCGTGTCGGCGAACGTCAGCGCCGCTTCCTTTGCGTCGCTCGGCGGCGTGTAGAATCGCAGCGGCACATCGCGATACGTGTCCTCCAGTTTCGTGAAGAAACCCGCCGCCAGCGTGATCAGGTAGTTCACATGCGGTTTGTCCTGCAACCAACGCACGGCCACGAGGCCGGTCGCCGCGTCCTTCGTTTCCGAGACCTGCCGGCCGTTGGAAAGCACCATCATGCCTGTCGGCACGTGGCACGTGACCTCCGAGGTGAATTTCGAGTTCGGGTAGTCGTAGCAGGGAAACCAGTGCCGCGCCTCCGTGGACTCGCCTTGCGACCAGACCTGCATGTCGCCGGCGGGATAGCCGTTTGACGGTGTGCGGAAGTAAAGACCCTTCACCGGCTGCGCCGAGTAACGGATCGTCAGCTTTGTCTCGCGCCCCGGCGGCACCGGTGTCGCAAACGTCACCACGATCTCCTTGTCGGTAACCTGATACCCTGCAAGCGTAGCGGAACACGTCACCGCGCTCACCGTGAGGTCCACCGCATCGAGCCGCAGTTCGTCGATCGGTTTGGCGATCGGCTTGAACGTCAGCGTCGCCGAGCCGCGCACCGTGCGCCTCTGGAAATCCGGTGTGACGTCCAGAGCCAGATGGCGGATGTCCACCCTGCGATCGGGGGCGTATTTGATGTCGCCGACGGATTCTGCGCCCGCAGCCAGCGCCGCGCGATGGCGGCAGAACAGCGATTCCGCTTCGGTGGACTCGGCGGCGAGCGCGACGCACGACCACAACGCCGCAACGCCCAGGGAGAGGAGATGGCAGGCTTTCATAAACCGCAGCTTCTAGCGCAAAGGCGCTGTCTTGAAAAGCTCCATCATCGGAACACGCGTGGTTCGCATTTCCGGTTGCAAGCTGCGGGCGGTTCAGCTACAGGCATCGGCCATGCGCATCGTGGTGCAACGAGTCAATCGCGCGTCGGTTCGCGTGGACGGCCAGACTGTCGGCGAGATCGGTCGCGGGTTGCTGGTGCTTCTTGGCATCGGCAAGGAAGACACGGACGCGGACAGCGACTACATCATCGGCAAGATTCTCTCGCTTCGCATCTTCCACGACGATGAGGGAAAAATGAACCGTTCAGTCACGGACATCGCCGGCAGCGTGCTTGTGGTATCGCAGTTCACGCTCCACGGTGATGTGCGCAAGGGCACGCGGCCCAGCTTCTCCGACGCCATGCCGCCAGCCGACGCGCAGAAATTCTACGGTCGCTTCATGGAAAAGCTCCGCGTTGCGACGCCGCTGAAGGTTGCGGAAGGCCGGTTCGCGGCGATGATGGACGTGGAGCTGGTGAACGACGGTCCGGTCACCATCCTGCTCGACAGCCAGCGGGTTTTCTAATTCGCCGTCATCGGTTCCTAGCCGTCGGCGTTTCTCACAACTCCCTGCTCGCACTTGCCGCGGCGATTTGCTTATATTCTGCGACAAATGTCCGAGGACCAGTCCAAATTGCGTCGCATTGGCGGTTTCGAGCTGTTGCAGAAGGTCGGCGAGGGTGGAATGGGCACGGTGTGGAAAGCGCGCCAGATCAGCCTCGATCGCATCGTCGCGCTGAAATTGCTCAGTGCGGAGTATTCCCAGAGCGCGGAGTTCATTGGCCGTTTTCGCAACGAAGCGCGCGCCGCCGCGATCCTGACGCATCGCCACATCGTCCAGGTCTATGACGCGGGCAAGGCCGACGATGCCAACTACCTCGCGATGGAGTTTATCGAGGGCAAGTCCGTCCGCGCGCTGGTGGACGCCAAGGGCCGGATGAGCGAGACGGAGGCGCTCGACATCGTGCTGCCCGTGGCGACGGCTCTCCGTTACGCGTTCGAGCGCGCGCAACTCATCCATCGCGACATCAAACCGGAGAACATCCTCATTGACCGCGACGGCGTGGTGAAACTGTGCGACCTCGGCCTGGCCAAGATCATCACCGGGCCGGAGTCGCTCAAGCTCACGCGCAGCGGCATGACGCTCGGCACGCCCTTTTACATCTCGCCTGAACAAGCCGAAGGCCGCGACCTCGATGCGCGCAGTGACATCTACGGCCTTGGCGCGACGCTCTATCACATGGTCACCGGCCAGGCGCCGTTCGGCGACGAAGTGACTGCCGTGGCCATGATGAAACAGGTGAAGGAAACGGTGCCCGACCCGCGCCAGTTCCAGCCGCAACTCACCGAGGCCATCTGCATGGTCATTGAGAAGATGATGGCCAAGAACCGGCACGACCGTTACCAGAACTGGGCGGAGTTGATCAGCGACCTCCAGCTCGTGCGCAGCGGACGCCATCCGGTCAACGCGCGCGTGCCACCGAGTCGTTCCACGATGCAGCGGCGTGAGAACACTCTGCCCGCCGAGCGAAGCGCGCGCGCCGTGGAAGAGGGGCCAATCATCGTCGTCGAAACTCAGGGTGTGACCGTGACGCCGCTGATGTGGGCGGGTATCGCGTTGATTGTCCTGTGCATGGTCGGCAGCGTGGTGTTGTTCGTGCTGAGCGAGCGGCGCGAACACGAATTACGCGCACAGTTGGACATCCGGACAGCGGCTGCGCAAGCCGACGCCGCCGCCCGCGCCTACTATGAGGCCGTGGAGTTTGCGCGCACGCATCCGCTCGATTACGACGACGTGGCCAGCCGCTTCAAACGCGTTCGACAGGACTACAAGAAGACGGAGTTTGCCGCGCAGGCCGCCGAGCAGGCGGACCAGTGGGAAAAACGAGGTGCCGAGGCCAAGAAACAACGAGCGCTCCGGCAAACCGCCGCGCGTTTTGCCCGCGAGGCCGCCGCGCGCCGCGAGGCCGAGGCCCGCTCCAAGGCTGAAAAGGCTGAGATGGAGCGCAAGGCCGCGCTGGCCGCGAAGGAAGCCGAGGAAAAACGTCGCGTCGCCGAGGAAGCTGCGCGCGCCCGGCAGGCCGCGCTGGCCGCCTACAACGAGTTCTGCCCCGCGTGGTTGACGCTGCTGGGGCGGCGCGATTATGCCACTGCGCTGAAATCGGCACAGACCGCCGCCGCCGACCCGAAGCTCGCGCCGCAAAAAAAGATCATGGCCGCGCACGTCGCAGCCACACAACGCATCGCCGGCTTCATCACCCGGCTGCTGGCTGCCGACAGCCCGTTGCGCGGCAAAACAGTCGTCCTCAGCCGGGTCAGCGGCGCCGTGGTCGCGGTCACCGCCGGACGCAACATCACAGTCGAGAAGATCGCGGGCGTCGGCGCGACGGTGCCGGTGCTGACGATGACACCCGATGATTTCCTGAGGCTTGCCGCCGTCGTGCTCAAGCCTGGCGATGCGGGCGACCAAATCAACGGCGCGTTGCTGGCGCTGGCCGAGGGCCGGGTCGAGCCGGCGCGCGCGGCGCTTCAGAGCATGAGCGATCCGGCGGCCGAGCCGTTCAAGCAAATGATGATTGGCATCGCCGAAGCGCAGTCCGAGCGCGACGCGGTGGCGACCCTGGCGGACCTTCGCGTCCAGCTTGACGCTCGACAATGGCCCGTGGCGTTTGCCCGTCTGCTGACGCTCGACACGCTTTACACCAACACCGTTGCGGTTGCCGCCGCCGGCAGCGAACTGACCACCGCGCGCAATCAGTTGATGGCGGCGCCGCTGAGCGCAGCGACCGCCGATCCGGCGGCGCGGCTGGCCCTTTCGGAGATTCGTCGCGCCGCCGACGCGCGCGAATGGACGCGGGCGCTGGCGGTGTTTACTGCGCTGGACGCGCAATTGGACGATCCGGCGGCGCCTGACGCGATCACGCAGCCAACGCAGGCCGCGATCGAGGCGCAACGGCGGCGGCTGGTCGCCGAGTCCGGTTTGTTGGAAGCCGCGGCGCTCGGCGATGTGGCGCGACGGCGCGCGATCCAGAAAGCCGGCGGCCGTGTCTGGGTCGTGAAAAGCGACGGCACCGGCAACGCGGCGACGTTGCAGGAAGCGCTCGCGAAAACCAATGGGGACGACGCCATCGAACTGGGCGAGGGCACACACGTTGTGTCGAAATTCGATGGATCGGGCAAGCCGAACATCCAGATTTATGGGCGCGGTGGCACGTTGCCGGTCGTCACCGATGTGACTGGCGCCGAGACCAACACCGTGGAGCAGTTCCTGATGGCCTGTGGCGACAACTGGCGGCTGGAGAATCTCCACTTCCAGTTCAGCAGCTCGGCGCTGTACCAGCGGGGCACCAATCTGGTCGTGCGCGGTTGCGCGTTCAGCCGTCCGCCCGATATACGCCGGTCGGGCAGCGTGCTGTATGCGACATGTGGCGGCGACTGGCGCGTCACACTCAGCAACTGCCTGCTCGCCACGCCTGGTTTGGATGCGATATACGCGTTTCCGCTGAAGGATAACGCGCCCCGCTACAACATCGAGGTGAACCACTGCACGCTCTGGATGGTGGTGGGGTCCGTGCTCAATACCTCGCGTCGCACGTTCGAGCGCCACTTTACCCTCAATCTCCGCAACAGCGTGGTGGTGGCGATGCGCATGGCCTCGATGGTGTGGACGCGCGAATTGATGCGCAGCGGGTTGACCTACACCGGCGACCGCAACCTCTCCTATGTGGGGCGCTACGCGGACGAGACGCCGACGCTCGGTGACGAGAACTGGAAGGAGCTTTATCCCGGCCAGGACACGGCCTCGGTGGTCACACTGGTGCCTTACGGCACGCTGACGGGGTTGCGGCGCGGCCGGTCCGCGACGGCGTTGCGCGACTTTGCTTCGCCCGCGTCGAGTGACCTGCGGTTGGTGTCTGATAGCGGTGGTGCGACATTGGCTGATGATGGCGCGGAGACGGGTGTGCGGTGGCCGGCGTGGCGATGGGATCAGTTCCTGAAGAACATTGCCGCTACCGCGCCGAACGACCTGGTGGAGTCCGGCTCGCTGCTGGCGGCGGTGACGCCACCGGCGTTGACGGAAGCGCAGCAAACGCAGGCGGCGGCGATTCCGCTGACCGCCTTGTTCAAGGGCGTCGTCCGCGAATTGCCCGACAATCGTGTGGAACTCGCGTATGATTTCGCCAGCGCGGATCAGTTGGCCGACTGGCATGTCCTCGGTGCGAGGACCTCCACGGGTGCGACGGCGGGGTTGTCCAGTTTCGTCGTCTCCAGCAACGCCGTGCGGAAAACCGTGCTCGACCTGTCGCTGTTGGCGCACAACGCGCGGTTCAAAGGTGACGTGTCGCTGCAGTTCAACGCTGTCGTTGAACGAGGCGAGGTGGTTGCCGGCGTATTGTCTTTTCCCAACGAACGGCTCGCGGCGGTCGTGGACCTTTCCAGTGGATTGCGCGTGGTGAGCCGCGAGACTGCTTCCTTCGATGTCATCACCAATCTCCACGTGAAGATGACCGGCCTGCGGGCGTTTCCGATGACTGTGGGGACCGATAGCAGCAAGCTGATGGAGATCGTGCCCGATGTCGGCGCGCTGGAAGCGCCGTTGCCGCGCGCGCGGGCCGTCTGCGAACTGGGGTTGGCTGCGGACCGCACGATTGCGCGGTTCTCGCAGGTGCGGCTGCGAGGCGTGCTCGACACCAACTGGCTCGCCGCGGCGCGCGCGCGGGCCGTGCTGGGGCCTGCGGACGCGAACACAACCGTCGTCCCGGCGCCGTTGCCGGTCGTGGCCCCGTCCACGAACGCCGCGCCAGCCATGACTGCAATCACCGGGACGAATGCCGTGCCGACCGTGGCCGCAATTACCGAGACGAACGCGGTGAGCGCCGTCGCGCTGACGCCGCAGCAACAGTTGAAGGCGTCGCAGATGCTCGTGGCCTCCTTGTTCAAGGGCACAGTGAGGGAACTCGGCGGCAACAGGCTGGAGTGGACCTACGATTTTGCCAAGCCGGAGCAGCTCGCGGATTGGGAGAGCGCCACGCCCACCGCATGGGCTTACGACGGCGCGCAGTTGGCCCGCCAGCCGGGCGCGACCCAACCGCTCTGGTTCCGCGCGCGATTGCGGGGCGATTTCACCGTTTCCTGGGAGGCGCACGCAACGAGTGTCGAGACCTGTCACCTCGTGATGCGTTACGGCAACAGCGACGACACGCCGAGCCTCGTGGCCGGCATCGGTGTGTTTGACACCGGTTCCAGCGACGGCGCGACCGCCCGGGGTCTCGGCATCGGCAGACGAACGCCGCCGAGCCGCATCGTGCGTGAATTGAGCCGCCACGCTGTCACGCTCGGGTCGGACCGTTCCACGTTGGAGTTCTCTTGTTCGTACATCGGCGAACTACTGAAGCTGCAGCTGCGTCACCGCAGCTCAGACCAGGCGTCTGTCCGCGTTGAATCGCACGTTTTCCACGCCGACACGGACGTCATGCTCGGTTTCGACAGTGACCGCAGATCGCAGATCGAACTGGACAACATTCGCATCACCGGCATCCCCGACCCGGAGTGGGTTCGTGCCGAGCAGACGCGAGTGGTGTTGCAGCCAGCGAAGTAGGATCAGCGACGCGCGCAAGGAGGCGGAAGGATGCTGGAAGCCTTTCGCTCAGGAGCGGCAGCGTTTGCCCGCCGCTGAAGCGGGTCACATGTTCATGGTGTCCAGCTCGGGACGATCCATCGATTCCACGTAGACCAAATCCGTGTATCGGCGCAACAGCGCCTCGACGCGCGCCAGCAACTCGGCGGGCTTGAACGGTTTGGTCAGGTAATCGTCCGCGCCCGTGTGCAACCCCTGAACCTTCATTTCGGTGGAACTCAGCGAGGAAACGACGAGCGTCGGGATGTGACGTGTGGCGGGCGTGGATCGCAGCCGCCGGCACACTTCCAGCCCATGCATTCTCGGAAGCTCCATGTCCAGCAGGACCAGGTCCGGCGTGTGCTTGATCGCTTCCTCCAACCCGAGCACACCGTCGTTCGCGGTCATGGTGTCGTAGCCGGCTTCCCGCAGATGCAGCTCGATAAGGTTCGCCATGTCCACCTCGTCCTCGATGATGAGGATGAGTTTCTTCTCGTGCTCGACGGCCTGATCGCCCACATGCGGACAGGGGATGATGTCGTTCAGCAGATTCATCTTGGCGCAAATATAGTAGGCGATAGCACCCACAATGAATGCCAATACCGGCGCTGCGGGCACGTTCACGCCCACGTTCGGCAGGATGCCCACAATGAAGCCCAGCAACCACGCAACCCAGCCCGCTGGATTGAAGCCCGCTCGCGGGCCGCT
>Ga0265297_10004935_pt1 | contig 21047 bp, 38 predicted proteins | sample Munlanlwell13791_FD_192502 | JGI IMG/M metagenome (GOLD analysis project Ga0265297, IMG submission 192502) | Leachate microbial communities from a municipal landfill in Southern Ontario, Canada - Leachate well 137-91 | ecosystem: Engineered > Solid waste > Landfill > Unclassified | place...
CATCTAAAGATTGTTTATAGGCCGTAACCGTTTCTACTGTGTCTTTAGTTACAATCATCCAGTCCTCAACGGCATTCATACTATTTCTAATGCCTTCAGCGCCTTGCTCCATTAGTTTACCCATATCTGCGCCAGAACGACCAAATGTTTGCAATAAGAACTGTGATCTTTCAACACCCGGATTTAATGCTAAATATTTTTCAGATAATTTCTGTAAACCACTTATTGAAACATCAATTCCCTGTCTTGTAGCGGCTAGAATTGCCGTGCTTAATTTTTCTTGTGAAATAAATAAATCATCGGAAGCCTGTACAAGTTTACTTGTTTCTTCTGTGTCTAATCCTAAAACACGCGCCTGATCCACAATGGAAGTGGTATATTCATCGTACATTTTTATCGAATCTTGAATATATTTAATGACTTGTTTAGCACCGTCAATTACCATCGTAGTGGCAGAATTGGCAACGTTTCCCCAGTTAATATTTTTTGCAGTTAATTGATCAACCAGTCCACCCATAGAACCAAACTGAGAGGATATTCCGCGCAAAATACCACTTGCGGCATCTGAAGCGTGAACAATTATATCAACTGTATTAGCCATTTTTTACCAACTCTTCTGCAAAGTCTAATAGTTTAGGCGCGTTCGGATTGTTTACTACAAATTCAATCCACGTGTTACCGCTTATGGTTTGCGCTCTATATGCTTTTACTACGTTTTCAGCGGTTATCATTTGTCTCATTTCTTTTGCAGACAACACGCGCCCGTAAACAGACTGTGAACCAAACCTATCTATGCAACTCAACGCACGTAATTCTTTTGGTAGATTTCCCTTGCCGCGCGCCCAATTATAGGCGTCGGCAATTACGCGTTTGGGATTTCTTCTGCGTCCTTATATAGCTTCGTAATTTCTGACACAATCCAGTTAATTAAATCTATCCTTGATTGTCTCGGAGTCGCCGGGAAGTTTTCAGGATCAAAGTTTTCCAAATGCCATTCAATCACACATGCCTTTATTCCAGGTACTAACTCGTTATGATATTTCAAGCTGTGTGAAACGTTGAAATATTCCAGGTGTTCAGGTTTCAATTTTGATACATCGATATGACCATCTACATATTCAAAATCAACATCTGGCAATAAATTCCTAGCACCTTCAATAGACTCTTCCCACTTCATAGCTTGCTCGATTGTCAAGAAGTCCGGAATAACAATAGTTCCTGACCATTTCTTTACGGGTGATGTCAAAATTTTACTCATATCTCTCCTAGTGAGTACGGGCATAGTCTGAATTGGAGAGTAACCCAAACCATGCCCGTTACCTCTGAATTATCCCCAAGTCGGTTTTGTTGATCCCATTACTGAGAAGTGACAAGAACCGTGCTTAATTTCGCTGCCTGGGGTGGCGTTGGTGTTAATACCGTCTAGCATGTATTCACCTGTTAGGGTCTGACCCGCTGGTTCTGGTTTGATCGTTACGGTCTTTGAGCTAGTCGAATTCAGAATACCTCTTAGAATTGTAGTAGCACCTGAAGTCGTAGCGGTGTCATATAAGAACTCAAAGGTTAGTCCTACAATCGGCATACCTGGAATCTTATTTTCTGAACCGTCACCAAAACCAGTTACTGCAACCGCTCCGGCATCCTCTTGAATCTCATACGATACAATATCGGTTGAGACTGTCTGAGGTGAACCTGCCGCATTATCAATGGTAATTACCGCGTCCTTAGCTGAAAACTTTGCCATGATTTACTCCTTAAACTGATTGCCAAAAGTGAATTGAAAAACCTAGTGTTTGTACGGCTGCCGATTTTGTAGCCAATACCCTAATAAATTGATTTATAGTCCCGGATGCAACCGTGACCCTCTCCGAAGCTCTTGCAGAACCGTCGATTGTAAACGTAACCAGGTCGGCATAAACCCCGCCCAAAGTAGTACAATGCTGAATTTTAAATACGGTTGTTTCAGACGCCGTGGGAGTCCATACGTGTAAAGTTCCAGAGCATAAAGCAGTTACGGGTGCTGCGTTTACTTGATAACCCACTCCAGTGGTGGTCGCGGCCGTCACGCTAGCGTGCGCAAGCGCGTACCCGTGCTCGATTGCTTTGTTGTCACCGTATGACTCAAATACAAGATTACCAACTCCGATTGCACCTTTTGGAGTACCGTTAGGCGAGTAGTTTCCTTGCATAGTCGGCATTGATAGCGTTCTATTTCCTAATGCATAACCTTCAGGCAAGATAGTCACGTGTCCATTAGGGCGTGATGCCAAGGCGGTATGTACTGTGTTTGCGGTGCTATCCCAAAACAAAGTAGCGTTGATCGATGCAGACTTCATGCCTGGAATATAATTCTCACATTCATCCGTAAACCCTTGCACCGGTATTTTTCCAGCGTCCTCTTTTACGTCAAACGCAGAAGCATAGGTACTCAGGTTATACCCGTTGATTAAGATAATCGCATTTTTACCGGAAAATTTACTCATTATTTAACCTTTCCCGCATTGTGACACTTACTGTAAATCCGTGAAAGTAATTTCCAGACGGATCTTGTATTGCACCAAACTCACCAATCGAAACGTTTTCTACATCCAAGTCCGTTAGATCAAGCGTAGTAAATGCTTTTTGGATAGCGTCTGCTTTTGTACTCATACCGCTATAAATGTCTGATAATGTTCCTGCTCCCACGGCACAATGCAAATAGATATACTTATAAGTCCTTGAAAATATCCACAACCTTGTAGAAGCAGTGCCAAACGTAGCGGGGCCGTCCGATGGGTCGGCATTACCGCCCGTTATCCATCCATCCGGGGAAGGGAATAAAATAGCATCGCTTAGTGTGTCTCCTGCTTCTGGAATTCCCGTTAAATCATATATTGTCACTCCAGAAATAGAGAGTGCTGCAATTCCAGTTGCAACGGATGTTGAAGAAAACGTCATATTAGGCTCGCATACTTATTTAAAATAGATCTTGCTGATACCGGAATATCTTTAGGTGTTATGACAATTCCTGAAGGTTCTACCACCGTTTCACTTGACATATTTTCACCAAACCGCCTCTTATACCAGGCGCTTGCAATTTCAAGACAAGCCTCTTTAATATCCATAGGAGCAGATGACGTATAGCCCCAGGAACCAGAAATAGATAATACTTGTTCGCTATTTCCGGAAACATCAAACTCCCATTGAACCGTGCTGGCTTCTTTTAACTTGACCGCGTATTTAGGCGTTGCGTTTGCAGGTTTCAAAAGATAATCACCTGAAGTAACTTCTACACCGTCACCGTTGGTTATTTTTCCAACAGATAAAAGCCAGTCATCCTCTATGTCTAGTTGATTTCCATAGGGCACGTCATACTTATTAGTGGCTGCTCTTGCGTAGAACGTTTTTCTTGTCTGGTTGTCAATTAGTCTACTGGCAGACTCAATGATGTTTTCTACCACGGTGACCTGTGCCGTTGTTACTGCACCGGTACTTGTCTTTGGTGATGTATAAGCAAAGAACTCAGCAGAAGTACAATATCCATTATTGATTGTCATCTTCGCCTAATCCTTTAAATGTTGCGGATTGTGTCCACATCATAAAGTCCATTGATCCAGTAGGAACGTCACCGATTATGTGTCCTGCGATTACAGACCTATCAACATAAACAGGAAATCCTGCGATCCTGGCATGTTCAAAGAAATTCCGATCCTCACCGCCGCCACCGTAATCATCATCCCAAACGAACCACAAATCCTTAACCTCTTCGCGCATTTTCTCAAATACAGACCGATGAATTACTACACATGACGTTGAGGTGAAATCCACTTCTACTAAAGCATCCTCTGTTTGAGGTTCGATAATGTGTGGCCCGGGTTGTATGTCTTTTAGGTGTTCAACGAACCATTGTCTTGTCTCTAGTATCTTTTGACCGTAAGGTCTTTGACCTGGCACATCACCCCGCCATATATGCGGAAGTTGAGGACTTTGCCGGTGAAATACAAGAGCAGATACTATTGGCTTATTCCAAGACATTAGCCGTGGTAATGTATCAGGTAAAAACACAACGTCATTGTGACAACTAAAAAGATAATCACTGTCTGATTCAAGGAAGTCTTTTACTACTTTATTCCATGAATACTTTACGTTGTTTGCGCCGCTCCTGACGAATTTCATATTGCATCCGTCAGGAGCTTTCATATTGAGCCAGCTTTCAACGCAGGGCCAGCGGGGGCTCTCCGCCGCTGGAACCCATAGCGTTACTTTAGTCATTGGCAGTAACCGACAATGATAACGATGTCGGAGGGCGGTTCTCGTAATTATCAAGAACAGCGACAACAGAGAGAGGGCAATTACTTGAGTCCATTTGACCAGATACAAGCAGCCATGGTTTTGATTTATCGACATTCACGTCAAGAACGGCCGTAACTCCGTTTATTGCTCCAGAAGTCAACGCACCAAATGAGGCTCCCGCGCGCTCGTAAGTCGCTCCTGAAGTAGCTGCTTGCCAGATACCCAAACCAGACGATACGGCGGCGTCAGCTAAAGGGATGCCAAACGAGAAAATGAAAGCAACTCTATCAGCTCCAGTAGCGTTTATTTTGACACCCGTAAGCGCTCCGTTTGTGGTTACTGGAATTACGGCGTTTTTAGCTGTTTTATATTCTGAAAACTTTTTATTATGTGCCATGTTTATACTCCTATCTGGAGGGGTTTTACGCCCTCCAGACTAATTGAGACTAGGAAACGCTATTGTACTTGCGGATCGCTTCGGCCTGTAAAACGGCATACCCACGTCGGATGCTGGCAAAGATACCAACTTGACCATTAGCCATGTACAAGTAAGGATTACGTTGGATCATAACACCAGGGGTTTCGACAACTCCAAAGTAGGAGAAGTTACCGAAAATAACAGGGGTCAAACCGGTGGTATTTTCAGCCATATCATCACTGACATACGCTTTATAACCAAAGAAGTCACCACCGGCAGGGGTATTCATAAAGCTAAAGTTGTTTCCAGAAATACCCTTGCAGTACCATTTCACACCGTTTTTCATAAGGAAGCCTGCTTCGCTTTCAACTGCATAACCGTTGGAAAGCTCGCCAATACAACGGGCAAGTTCAGCGGCGGTAATAACAGCGGTTGTAGCAAAAACAGTACCGGCAGTCGCGCCGGCTACGATCACGGCGGTTGCAAGAGCGTTTTCAGTACCGGCTTCAGTACGACCAAGAACGCCAGCCATCCAAGTTTCCCAGTTGCTATTTTTAGCAGACAAGAACTCTTCAGACACCTTAACCACTTTTGTGTACTTTGTTAAAGCAAGATTAGTCTGTCCAGCGTTACCAGTCGTATCGTTGTCATAAGCGGCTGATTCATCGGTGCTTACATAGTCGGTATAACGAGTATCCTCTTTTGGAATGAGGATATGGTCGGCTTCGGTCTGGAAAATCTGGCAAGGCGCTTGACGTACCCAAGACGCAAGATCGCGTTTAGCAATAATCCGGTCTAACAGGGGGTCAGGAACTAAGTACCCACCTTCAGCGGAAGTTGTGAGGTTGGTCACGCCGGAAGTCTTAGTCCAGTTGCCGGTCGGTTCGATAAGATCTTTGTTGACTTGTCCGGTCTGCATCCATGCCTTAAAACCACTGATACCATCATCTGAGTCATTGGTTTTATCGGTCGTGTGATACTCACTGGCTTTCAGAGCACCTTTTTTCTTAAGCTCTTCAACGGCTTCTTTTGCCCCTTCAGCTTTAGCTTCATCAATTGCTTTTTGCTGTGCGGCTTTAGTAGCCAACTCTGCAAGTTCCGCGTCCCGAATAGATTTAACGGCGGCGGCAACTTCTTTTGCAATATCTACTGTTTGATCTGACATTTTGATTACTCCTTGTTTAGTTTTGTTTGTATCATCCTCAATCGGCAACGCCGCCTGATCGGATGTTAGCAACGATTTAAATTCTGGAAATTCATCTGATAACGCCTTGATAGCGGATAACGCATTAGCTGAAAGCATACGCGGTTCCATTGGAGTTACCGTCAAAGTGTCACGGCGTAGAGGCCAATTTGTAATTTCGCCATTGTTAGCCTTTTCCATTTTTTCAGCAATACACTCGCTAGAATTTCCAATTAAACCTTCTTCAATCAAAGGTTCTAACCACTTTACAAATTTATTTCTACGGTTCAAAATGCGCTGTACAAATACACCCCGCGCATCGGCTTTAGCGGTAGACCAATTAACCTTACCTAAAATATCATCCTTACCAATTCCAACATTATCAGGGTCTCTACCGTGTTCAAAATCAACGTAAAGTAATCCAGACTTTGTATAGTCACTTTCAAAGATTGTCTTTTCAGAGAAAAACTCACCACTTGAGCCGTCTTTATTTTTACCGTAAGCAACCCCGGTTAAATCACGACCACCAAAAAGAACGATGTAGTTACCAACCGTTAATTCATCGTCTGTTTTTGAAATTGATTTCAAGTGATTGCCAAAATATAAAGATTTTTCAACAGCTTCCCAGTCTTTCTTAGCCTCTACTGGTTGCCCTAGTGCAATTTTTCCATTTACCCAAGACCACGGATACTTATAATATTTTTCGCCCTCATGAACGATTACATAGTCATCAAATATTTCTTCAATCCATTTATTAGAATCACCCATTGTAGGGTTTGGATTAATAAGTTTATAAATTTGATTATGTATTTCTCTTACAGTCATTTCCATTGAGAGAGCCTTACCATCTGAACACTTTGCTCCGTTTTCAACGGCAAAATCATGTATATTTTGCAATCTCTGTTGGTCAGTCCTGTTATTTCGATTTCCAACTTTTTCATTATCCATAAGCACCTCTTAACGACAAAAGACCCGCCTCAACCTTTCGGATGAAACGAGTCCATGACAAAGCATCGGGACTAAAGCGAGTTACAACGAACTCGCTCTATTTAGTTATAAATAGTATAACACAAGTTTTTATTTATTTGTCAACCTTTTCCATAGCCTGATAATAATGCGGTTCGTATTCGTTCGTTACCTGGTTGCGGATGTCGTGAATACAGATGCCGCCTAAACATCTATGACCATTGTTGATCGACTTGATTACCATTGTTGCCAACAAGTTAATATCTTTGTAATCAAGAATAGAATATTTCGCGTTTGATGATTCATCCAGTATTGTATTCAATATGTGAGACACGTTGCTTTTACCCGTGGTCTCTTTTGTCACTCCGATTTTACCGAACTCTGTTTCAATCTCAACGGTATTTTCAATTTCTTTTTTTGGAGTAAAGACATCCTCAATAAACTGTGTAACCTTGTTTTTACTTCCCTTTTGTCTTGACATTTCTCTCTCCTTGAATAACTTGATTATACATCAGTTTAGTTTCAACTTCTTTAGCGCGCTCTTTACGCCACCTTCAAACTTCTTTAGGATCTCTTTGCCTTTGTCGCGTAAATTGTCACTAATCGTTTTCCAGTTATTAGACTTGTGTCCAATAATCTGGCTATCGCCTTGCACAAATTCAGCATGCGGTACTTCGTTAACCACAATTTGATTGTCTCCCTTTCCAACCGGCCTCCATCCATTCCTGAGTTGTTGAGTCCTTCCGGTGTATCCACCCTCTGATATTTTAGCCATTACATATCTACGCTGTTTATCGCTTGACCACACAAAAGGTCTAGTAGGCTCGGGTGGTTCTACTTTCATGACATTTACTATGTACTCGTTGGCAGCTTCTACCCCGGCATCACGCGCTTCTTTAGGCAACTTACTCAGTCTATTCTGAATAGTTGGTATTCCTTGAATATCTATGCCGATCAATGGGTTAGGCATTATACATTACCAGAGGTTGCAATATCCAACAGTCTTTGAAAAGCATTAGGCGAGCGGCGTTCGTCTGTCTCACTCAGTGAACAATCACAATGAAAACCATGGCATTCTAACACTTCCGATCCCGATTCACCCGGCGTTATTCCTGATTGATCCCACTCATAAGCGTAGGCTACGATGCCATTCAACGCGATGCACGTTGTACAGTGTTCCTCAGTAGCCCCCAAACGCCACACTAAACGAGTCTTACCACCAAAATGGATCTTAGCCCTGTTTACCATTTCACCATACTTAGAAGCCCAAACATCAATGCGTGATCTAAACGATGTTCTAAACGCATCTAAGGCCTCATTCTCAGTCATTCCGACGGTTGATTCTTTAGCATCGATTATATCCACACCTAGACCTGTTAGATAGCCTATTTCGTCCGTTATGAGTCCTTGTAAGATTCCTAAGTCATCCTCTGTCATATCCTCAATAGATACACCCACTTCATCCGCGCCCTCATTCCAGGCTCTTGTAAGTTGATTCTCGATAGCGTCTATAAATAGCTGTTCAAATTCACCGTCTGATATTTCACCCCTAAAGAATTCCAAAGAGTATGACCATAGCTGACGGTCAAACATCTCTAAAGTCTTGACGTTAACCATCCGCCACAAAGCAGGTATTTTATCGCACAAATCAAACAATACTTTATTTGACAGCATTATTGATAGCGTCCGCTAATTCTTTTAGTCCTTCGTACTCTGAGTGTTGTGTCTCACCAAACTCAAAAGACTTCGATATGTCACTAAGGCTTTTAGCTTGTTGTAACTTCGTCCTGATTTCGGATGCCATTTCGTTTGATAAATCCTTACACTCAAAATCAATCGCTTTTCCTTTATTTTTTTTGAAGCACCTAGTTGCAATCTGATTCCATAATGCAAGTTCTTTGATCTGCTTAGTTGTTAATGATTTAGGCTCTTCTTTTTCAGTTTTTTCTACTGGCTTCTCAATAACTTGTTGAATAACAGGTTGAACGGGTTCTTTTTCTTCCGGGTCTAAGTCCTCAGGTTTTATACCGTCTGGCAATTTCAACCCAGCCATTACAGCGGATATAGATGGTTTAATACCTTGGTCACAATATGCCCCGAACGCCTGCGCATTATTTAGTTGGTCATCCTTAAAAGCGTCTAACGTCTCGGGTTTGAATCTCATATGAAGCCCAAAACTATTTAGTAACTGTTCTGTGAAAGTTGTTTCAATCGTTTGATAGATTAACTTAAATTGTGAGGTCGTGTACCACACCTTGATTAACGGATTCACCTCAGAAGCAAACGCCATATCAGACATGAATAAAGCAGCCGGAATCCCGAACGCTGTGCCTATGTTTTCAATAGCCTGTTTGTTGATCTCGCCATAAATCCCCTTTAGTTCATCCATCCCGCCACCAAGTTTATTGATAGACATAGCTTCAGCGTTAATTATTTTGGCAGGTTCTTTTGTGAATCCTTTCAAGAATCGATTGAACCAAGATTCTGTTTTTTGACGTTCCGGTTCACTTGGCATTCCCTTTGCGCTTAGAATCGTGGGTGGGATAAACCCCCTGTCTGCGTTTGTTTGTAACGATCCGTCTAAACTAAATAAAAGTTTACACGACAATAAAGCAGTTCCGGCAGGATAACTCTTTGCAGGACCTAATTCTATATCAGAATCAGGCAACCAGAAATATAGTAATATTGGATCTGTTTCCTTGTCATAGGGGAAGTATTTTTCAGCCTTGCCTGTATCGGTTGCCCTATCGAAGTGCTGTAATCCGTTAGCGTTAATAAACGGTGTAATGGTGTGCGGCGCGAAATATTGAATATCTACCAGAATCTTTTTTGTTCGTTTTACGGCAGCGTACGCCTTACCCAAACACAAAGAAGAAGCCAACAAATAGAATAAAGTTCCTGGATTAGGAAGCCCACCTATTTTGTTTTTCCAGTCAGTAGACGAATCTATTACTTTTTGGTTTTCGTCAAGTATATCAAAAGGCAAATCACTAACAGCGTTAGCGGTCATGGTCGTAGCTTTAGCCAACCAAGGAACAACCCTCTTTAACATTTGTGCAGACGTTGACCCGCCCGCGCCGTCAGATGTGGCAGCAAGAAATCCATCTAGTCCACCCCAGTATTCAAGATTTATGCCTTTGAGACTTTTATCGCCTTTAATCTCTTGCAATTTAATATCCATGTTTACTCCCTAGCTAATTAACCAAGAATCTTCCATATCATCCTCTAAAGCATAGCGCGTCGCGTCAATAAGATGATTATCTTTGTCTACTGGAATACGCATTGAGTCACCGTCTTTGTTTTTCTTCCAATGGTAGGTGGTAAACTCTCTTTTTGCATTGATACAATTAGAGCTAATTATAATTTCATAACCCTGTAACCATTGTACACCAAAATTAACGGAATCCTTTCCTTTTTTAGCCCCCCTCGCTGATATACTTTCAGTCTGTAACTCTTGAATAGACTTAGGTTCGGAAGAGTCGCACGTGACATAGTTATTATTAAATCCAAATGGCATTATATTGAAGTATTCAGCATCAAACTTACTTTTATTTTCAAGATAGTCTTTTTTGTTTATATAAACGTCTTTACTGTCTTTGTCTTTACCAATGTATTGTGAGCATAATATCTTTTTTAGTTCTTGCCCTAAGTTTTGGTTAGTCAATCCCCTCTCGTAGAATTCATCAAATATGTAAATCCGCTTCCGCATTTTATCCAGGTGAATACACACGAGAGCAGCCGGGTCGGATGAAAAGCCGAAGTCTAATCCGTAACGTCTATTAGTCCTTTGTGCTTCTGGTAAGTAATACTCGCTTGTTTCATCGTTTAGATCAACTATGTGTACGTTCCTGAATATTACATCACCCAGGACGCCCCACTTTCCCAAAGAATAAACGTTATAAAGGTATTCGTCCTTTTCATTCTCTAATCTATAAATATCCTGTTTGGTCAAGAAGCTATTGTCTTTATACGTTGTTTTCAGAATGAGTATGTTTTCATCCTGGTAGACTTGTTGGTCATCCGCCCAGTTTAGAGACGCAAAATAAGTTGTATAAATCCAGTGCGTCTGCAATATAGGATTAAATGATAACGTTACCCTTTTCTGTATTTCGTCACTACCGCCCCTTTGACGTTTTAGTAGAAGCCCTACACTGTCCTCGTCTGCTTCTGTTGCCTCTTCTATCCATAAGTCAGTAAAAACACCTTTAGCGGGTGTTATGCTCTTCAATTTTTCTACGTCGTCGAGCCCCGTGAACACACATTGATACCCGTTAGATGCCGTAATAGTCCCGTCTGTTTTATTAATCTTGAATAACGATTGAAGCCCCCAAGCTGTAATTACTTTATTGATCTCTTGTGCAACCGACCCCCTAACCGACCTTGCCACTTCCCTTGCAACTAGGTAATTTCTACCACCCTGCAATAAATCGAATACGCACCGCTGTGCAAGGAACACTGACTTTCCAGACGAAGAACCCCCAAAATAAATCTGTAAAGGGGTTATGTCCTGTAAATATTTCAGGTATATGTCGTTGAATACTTCTAAATGGATTTCAACTTCCATCACTCACTCTTTAGAGTAACGGTGATTTTTTCGCCTTGACTGGTTACGTCTAGTTTGTCTGCCGCCTTACCCACGCCCCTATCAAGTATCTCTGTTGCGGCAGCCTGTCTAACTCTCGGGTCACGCTCTTTTAGTCCAGCAACCTTGACCTTAGCTGCCTCTTCGGCTGCGTTTTGGATAATAGTTAAAGCTTTTAGCGCCGTGTCTCTTTTCAACTTTTGCGCTATGTCGTTTAACCTATTCCGTTCTTCCTCGCCCCATGAGTAAAAGGTTGTTTTATTTACACCCGACTCTCTAATACCTTGAGCGTCACTATTCACCCTTGATCTTGCCATAACGTAATCAAGTCGTAAATCAGTTAATTGGTTTAATTCAGTACGTAAATCGGTCATATCGGTATATTTTTGTTCCTTTTTAGTACACTATTCGTCCGAAAATTGAATAACCGCTTTTGCCATTTCCCTGGCATGTTTGAATATCTCAGTAGCTTGTTTTTTGCATTGTTCTGGTATGTTCATTACAACTTTTGTTGAGTTATCAACCATGGTTTTTACTTCGACAATTTCAAAGATAACCTCGACGGCTTTTATCGGTTCACTCATACCACTCCAATTATGTCAGACAAACTACATCTAACGCTTGTTTCAAATGTTCAATTGCTTCATCGGCCAACTTCTTACCCAAACAAGACGCATGACAATGTTTATCACTTGCAAGACCAGGAACCCAATAATCCATTTGTTCTTTGCAAATATAACAGTCAGGCATTTTATCAATGTGATAAAATTTGTAATTCATCCTATCCTCACAATCTCTATTCACTGTGTTTATTATAGCATAAAAACACCCGCCACATTTGAGCATGTCTTTCGATAGAGGCTTGGCGGGTCATAATCTGATTGTACCATAAATGCAAACCTCGCCGATTAGACGAGGTAGGAGCTACTTCTACACATGGTACATAAGCCTGTATTGATTATACTACTTTCTTAGGCCTTCCGCCTTTCTTGCCGTTTTCAGCGGATGAACGCGCTTTCTTGTCTGTTTTGATACTGCCTAAGATTGAGGCGGCGGATTGAGTTGATAATTTTTGATCTGACATACTAAAAGATAATAATTCAGAATCTTTATCAATATCTTTTATCAGCTTTTCCACTTCGCGCCTAAATTCAATCTCGCCATAATCACTTGTTTTTATTTTCATTTCAACAAATACAATCATTTCAACGCCTCCCGTGCGTAAGAAAAAGCGCATCCCCATCGTTGGTCACTTGTCATAACGTTTAATTGTAGATCTTGAATTTTTTCAAGCGCGCTTCGAAGCCTATCGCTTTCTTGCTCCAAAGTGGTTATATCTTGTTGCCATCCATACATGGCATCATCAATATTACTGTTTGAGTTTATATATTTCTCGTGTTCGTCGTCATAATATAAATCTATTGTGCTGTTATTCGAAGATGTTTTTATTTCTTGAATATAGCCTTCTGCATCTTCAATAGCCATTGAAAAAGCGTCCATCATGTTCATTCCAATTTCATCAGAAAAAGGCTCCTGGGATATTGCTTCTTGTTTTACTTCTTTTCCAGTTCTAATCACTTCCAATAAAAAAGACTGTAATTTGTTTGTTTTTTCATTCATCTTTTTATCTTTTCTGCACGTATCTCGCCGCGCCCCGGATTATTTTTTTAGTCCTCTGAATAAACAGCAACGAATAATAATTTTCTTGCATACATTTCTTTTTCGATTACAAATAATTGATCCCATGACTCTGTGTCAAATTTTTTATTCGTTTTTATTGTTTCATAAGCCTGTTTTAGTTCTTCGTTGGTCATTTCGCTTGTGTTTGTCATTTTGTTTTCTCTCCTCGTTTGTTGTGTATATATAATAACCTATTGATTGGATAACGTCAATAGGTTATTACACATTTTTACGCGGATTTAATATAGCACGAACCCCCGGTAATAAGTCACGGGGATTCTGCCAGGGGAGAAAGAATGAAGTCTTAGACGTTGAGTTAATTTAGTTTATCACGCTCCCTAAAGAATTACAAGTTACTTTTGCATTCTGGCCTGTTGATGAAGTCGATCAATAGCAGCCTTTGCGTTGCATATTTCTTGATCCAATTCCAAGTTGCGATAGATCAAATCCATCTGTTTGTTTTGCTGTGAGTTAGGGTATGCAATTTCACATGGCGATACTTGCATATTTTGAAAATCAGGTAATGCAAAAACCCATGAATCGCCATCCTTGAAAACTTTGATTTCTTTCATGCTATCCTTTCTTATTACAACTATTCGTCTGTGCCTGAAACAGATCCAGACAAATCATCGAAGTATGCCGGGTTACGTTTTTCAGCGGCGTCCTCAACTGCGATGCCAACGATCAACGAAATGATTACCGGCTGCATGAGTCCGACCACCCAAAGAATATCCGCACTCGCTCCAGGGGCAACGTACTTACCAACAAAATAAGTCACCAAAGACACGACAACATCTACCATCATTAGCCAAAATTTACGTGATTTCAAAATCATTTATTCAATCTCCTTTTCAAACTCAATAGTTACTTTAACTGACTGACTATCTGTTAGCGATTTACATTCTGAGTCATCGAAAAACAGTATAGTCTTACCACCACCATATTTCACGAACCAATCAACAATCACCGATAAAATTTTGCGTAAATAACTGTCCATAATCCTCCTATTTGAATTGTAGCGTTACTAATATTATAGCACCAACAACATTAAAAATTCAAACAAGCATATCCTCCAAACATCTCTTTTGCTTTTTGGTCATAAGCGCGCGCCGCTTCTTCTGGCGTTGCGAATTGACCAAGATAATAACGCTTTTTACCGTATCTAAGTTGTGCAGCGTATGGTTTAGTTCTATTTTGTTTTCCGCCAATAAAACAAACTCCTTTATATCCATATTTATTTTCTTTTGTTTTATGTGTATTCATACTATTCTGAGACGCTGTACATATTCTTAGGTTTTCTTTTCGATTATCTAATCCATTGTGGTTTATGTGGTCTACTTGTAGTCCATCTGGATTGTTCATAATAAGGCGGTGCATGGAATAATTTTTATTTTGTTTTTTATTTTTATCCCAAAACGAAGTTTGCGCATAATAATTATTTCTACCTTTAACAATTCTCCAAGAATATCTAGATAACCAATTAAAGTCATCATCATCCACTATTGCAATTTGTCCAGTGGTCAAAATTATTTCTTTCATAGTATCCTCTTATAAAAGTTGCTTGCTAACAGGTGTGAAGCCCTATTAACAAGCAACTGCATTGCCTTATTTTTTGCATCGCTTCACCAATGCGTTTTATTTATTATACCATAAATATGGTATATCACTTCATAGGCGGCTCCTCAGTAAATTATAACTTTAGTGTTCAACGCACGGTCTACCAGCGATTGACCAAACCTGCGATTTAACTCTTTGATCGATACCGTCTTTTTGAGTTTGCGGATCTGAGTTATCCTCGCATAATTCCAGTCTCTTGTCATTTCTTTTATCATTCATCCTTCCATTCCGGTTCGTCACCGTCTAATCCTATCCTCTTATCAGGATCGGAGTAAGTACAATCGCTATCAGCGTCTTTGCATAATCCAATAGCAAACAATCCCGTTAATACAATAATCACAAATATGATAACCGTAATTATTATCTCGTTGAGTGTCATTTTACAATACACCAAACTAACATTACTAATATGAACGCAGAAAAGAAAACAGTTTCAAGTTTTGAGTAGGTCATTTTTCCTCACTCCATAAATAGGCGGTCAATCTCGATGTATACACCTGGATTATCTTTATCAACCGATTTTGATAATTCCATTTGAAATACCTGGTTATCATCTTTGAAGGCGATGCCTTTTAATCCATCCAGCACACATTTCGTTAGATTATCCAGGTCTACAACACGGTTATTCGATAGGTAAAATCTCAATTTTACTTTGAGCTTTCCAGTGAGTAATTCATGGAAGTATTGGATCGCCTCATATCCGATAGCATTTTGCCACGCCGTTACTCTTTGGTCAGCATAGCCGTGAGTTTTACCGGATCGCTTTTCTACCAGGCGAAAACTCTGTTTAGGCACTGGATCACCCGTGACGTAAAAAGAAACGGGCAGCTTGTCTACTTCGTTGGATATCATCTAACCTTCCTCATGGTCAAACATATAAGCATAATCACCGTTGCTGTTTTTCATTAGTTTATAAACTTCAATGTAATATGCTTTTTCAGGATGAATTAAATTTACGTCTGTATGCCGCAGCGGTATTAATATTGGAACCTTATAATTTGGTGCAAGGTTGTTTTTATCTAAGCGCAAAACATGATAAAACTTTCCTCCTAAAAATGGGACTTCTATTTCATTATCATTCATCCCTCACTCCAATCCATGTAACTTGCAGTAGGCTAAACAGATAGCGGTGCCGATGGTGTCTGAATAAACAGCGATATGATTTAGAGCCGATGATGCGTTCATATTAGGGCAGCAATACCATTGCAATCCGTGTTTTCGTAATCCTGGATTCCACATCTCCTCAAACAGCGCCATGTACAACCGCGCGTCATTGAGATAGTCTGGTTCATGAGTATATAATTTCTCGCCAGTTTTTGGGTTGTACCATTTTACAGACGGTTCATACTCTGAACTTATTGAACTCGGATTGAGTATCCATCCACAGTGAACAGCAATCGTTGTGTTTATGTCAGTCATATCACGCCTGCGATTCTTAGAATAAAATATATTACAACTAACGCCAAAATAAATATCAATAAATATTCCATTATCCTTCCCTCTTTTCTAGTTTAGCTATCAAGGCGGTGTGTAAGGTGATGGGGCAGTCAGACTCGCGCATTTTGGACATAACTGTTTTTCACTCATTTTCTCTTCCCCCCATTCAAGGCGTTACGATATTTAACATGAAAAGGTTGAATCGCTCTTAATTGTGATTTTGTTGCATGACCAAGAATGTCCTCAATAAAATTACGACTGGCGGTTATTTCTTCCCGCGCCTCGTCAAGCTGAGATTGGAGGGCGGATTCAAATAATATCTCAGTCTCAAATGGTAATCGTTTACCTATTCCAACATATTGCCCCAAACAACCCATAAAATCATGAAGTTGATATTCCGCGAATCCGTTTTCGTCTACTGTTGGCGGCCTAAATTCTCCAAGAAATGGAATGCGTTGTTTTAATTCATTGTGTTGGTTCCTGAGAAGCTGAATTCCGTAACTATTTAGTTTCACTTTTACGTATTCATTTAAGTTGAATTTTGTATACTGTTTATCACTCATTTCTTCATCCTCTCGCAACTATCCGGCAAACTAAATCTATACTCGTTGAAAATATGGTACACATTCGTTGGCTCTTGATTGTGTCTACGCTTATACTCAGTTACCGCCTTTTCAAGTGTCCATCCACACGCTTCTGGATATGGTTCTAATGGTTCGTTTAGCGGTACATCTGCAAGAGATTTACACTCGATTAGATTCATTTCTTTGCCTTTTTTGTTTTCTTGACAGGCTTTACAACTGGTTGAATTCCAATTTCTGGATATGCGGTGAATAAAGCGTTGTAATAGTCTTGTTTATCTCCATAAGTCGATCCAAGCCAGTTACTAATCATGTTTTCAAGAGACTCAACTACTCCGCGCTTCCAATCAAATTGATCGTTTTTATGACAGATAGACACGTCTAAAAATCGATCTACATAGCAATCATCGCCTTTGTCAAACTCCGTAAACCAACACGCCGTCACTGGATTACCAATAATTATTTCAACGTGATTATGGCCAACTGAGAATTTCAACCGGCGTCCGATCATTTCCGTGACATCTGCATAATCCTTTTGAACACATATCAATCTCTGTTGCCAATTGTCGGCAACCTTTTCCATAAGTTCTAACTCTCGCGCTTTTGAGATCGCAACTGATTCCCATGAGTCGAGTGATTCCTTGTAGTGATCTCGCATGGCTTCTGCTGAATTGCAACGCGCTTGCAGGTCATCATATCCGCGTATCTTTTGAATCCAAGTAAGTTTTTGGGGTGCTGGTTGATTAAATTTATCGCCTCGTTTTTTAGAGTCAAATGCATAATCACAATACCAATAATTTGACGTATCAACTCCTAATTTATTAGCCATTAGCGTCGCATATCTTACAGCGTCAACCATGTGGCTTGATGAATAATTAGGTAAATTTCCTAACTCACTCATAGATGAATCCTTAATAACTTTCAGATAATCGTACGCCGCTTCCATTGTTGCCTTTGTAACTTGATTAGATGCCAACTCACTCATAGCGGATGGTTCTGGTCTCGGATGATTCTGCCATTCGTCGACGGTGTAGTATTCTAAACAAGGCATACATGGGGCTACGCACGTTACAAAACCACCCATTACACTATCCTCTTGGTTCTCAACATACCCTTTATTACCAACCCTAATCGCAGGTCTGCCACACTTCCAACATGGCTTCAGTTGTTCGGGTAGTTCGATGTATTTACACCAAATATCAATTTTGTCGCCGTTGTTATCAATTACAGTACAAAGAAAATATCCTTTCATAACGGTCGGTTCAACGCCAACGCACTCAAATTCTTTGTCAATAAATTTCTCTTTTTGTACATACCACGAACTATCTGCATAAACGCCTGTAATTTTTATTTTTATTTTCATTTCGTCTCCTTTAGTAGTGCTTGTTTATTTTTATATTTAATTCGACTCTCTTTAGCACAAACCCTACACCTTTTATGTTTATTATCATGACAGTAATATGTGTTTTTTTCGTTGTATAGGTGTCCGTTTTTACAATATAAATTTGTTGATTTGTGCATTCTTCCTTTTCTAGAAGCGTCTTGTATATTATCTTTTTGTGTACCAAGAAATAAGTGATCTGGATTTATACAAGAAGTATTGTCGCATTTATGACAAATAACCATACCCGTTGGAATTTCACCGTTTTTTAATGACCAAGAAATTCTATGCGCCATATGTCTTTTTCTATTAATCATTAGTTGCCCATATTTTTTAGTGTTTTTTGTCCCGTTCCAGTTCCAACAATCGTTATTATCAATAGTGCATTTTTGTATTAGGTATTCAAACGTAACCATTGTGTCCTTTTATAAAATACCGCCATCTACATTTGCCGACTCTTGCTTAGGGAACGGGTTTTGAGTAGATAGCGGTACTTTATTGGCAAATAAAAAACCTCGTTTCCCTAAGCAGTTCTATTATACCACGTTTTCAAGATTTCTTCTCTCCTCTGCTTTTCAGCATCAATCTAGCGTGTTCTACTTCGACACGGTTGAATACTTTAATCCGCTTGTCTGATAACATGACACTAACGCCGCCTTGCTCCAATGCAACCCAACCAATCGGCTTTTCATCCTGTCCGTTTATCAGGCAATTCTTTGTCAACTCTATTGCCAACGCCTCGGTGATTTCCACGTTTACAACTCCTAATAAAATTGAATACACACGACAATACAAACACAATAGCTATTATGAGTAAGGTAATATCAATGGATAGGTAGCGCATTATTTAGGCTCTTCAATGATTTCTTTGCAATCTTCATTTTCCCAATTAGGCCACATTTCAATTTCTGCGTTTTCATTTGGTTGGTCGCCCCAACCGTCAAGGCTTTTCAGGTGAACGCCATTTGCAAGCATGTTATAAGCAATGTGCTGCGCGATTTCTTCCGGCGTATTTAGATTATACAACTGACTTCGCCATTCATCGTCTACGACATTGATAACAGCTTCATCCAAAATGATTGTTGCGGTCACAAAAAATTCAACTTCAAATTTTCTTTTCATCTCGTTATCTCCATGTTTATAGTACACGGTTATAGTTCAAATGTATGTAAATTTTCTGTAAAATCTGCGTTAATTCGCTTTCTTAGGCCTTCCGCCTTTCTTCCCGTTCTCCGCAGACGAACGAGCTTTCTTTTCTGTTTTGATACTGCCTAAAATTGAGGCGGCGGACTTTATGTTATTATCTGGTGAGGTTTTCACATTGTGTTCTTCAACAAGCTCTTTATAAACCGCGTTCTTGAATGCTTCCCAGTTTGTTTGTTCGCCATTCCGGTTTGCTATCATCCAGGCGCTTCTCAAAAGACTGTTAGCGTTTTCGTTATATGCCGGCTTGTTTTCAGGCACCGTCTTATTTTCCGTACTCACTTCGATATCCAAATAAGTACCATCGACAATGTGCATTGTGTTTTCTTCAACTTTTCGCATCAACTCAAAACACTTGATAGGCAGTCCATACTTTCCCTCTTTGGCTTCACCCTCTGTGTCGTAGGTCGTGGCACCCATGATCGCATGACATAGATCGTCAACGTTCCTTGCGTACACATTCCAGATCCACCAGATAAACCGCTGTTCCTGTGATTCTTTGAAACGGAGCACTTTCAATTCAAGTCGAAGTCTATTTATTTCGGATTGCGGGTCGTTTGTCATTCTAGTTCCTTCCACGCAACAACACTTATTATTTCTTGTCCTTGGTTATCACTTAGCCACTTATGCCCGCCAGGAATAAGAACGTACGTTACAATACATACCCAGTCATTCGATAGTTTCGCGAGTACTCTCTTTCCGTTTGCAGGAGCCGACATATTTGACGTGTAGGGTATCCATTGATTTCTTTGCGGAACGGCGCGCGGGTAATTTTCAATAATATATCTTGAAATACTGTCTGGAATATGTCCAATTTCACACGACGAATGACAAACATTTTGCGCCCCATAAATATTCTTTAGCGCCTGACGGACACCCCATTCAAGATTGTTTTCGTCTCCAGGAATAACAACACACTCTTTTACCTTTTCATCATCAATTGCAATAATTACATTTACAGTTGTCATATCAATCCCTTTCCGTTGCATCTATCGCAAGTTGTCATGCCGTCCTCTTGAAAATACGCTCCAGCAACTTGGCCACAACCACTACAATCTGGGCATGTCTCTTTTTCGTCTACATAACCTTCCTGATTGAAGTGTAGCGCCGCGCATTCGTCACACCATATCCACGGTTTGCGCATGTAGAATAACGCGTCTGTGTGATTTATATTGTCATCTTTGTGATCGCCGTGTGTGTCGCATGTAAGAAAATACCCTTTTTTGAATTTACACGTAACATTGAATTGAACTGTTGTCAGCCGGATATTCGTTTTTAATAACCGATTCTTACAGCGATAGGTGCCTAATATTTCAAAACCGCCAACTATGTCAGCGTTCAAAATTACCCCCATTCTCCAGTGTTTCAATTCTTCCCTCAAGTTTGACAACAATCAACGCCAGGCTGCGAACCATAAGAGATAATTCGTATTCTGTCCAACTAACGCGCGGACTTGCAAGGTCGTTTTCAGGATCGTACCTATTTTGTATTGTATCAAGTTGGTCGTGTATTCTAGTTGTATTTGCATCCATTAAAAAATCCTTTCTTCCGGTGAACCCCGCCGGTAGGGATTGATTTTTAATCCTCAATAAATGACCTGATTATTACGTTATAAAACTTTTCAGCCTCATTCATTGCGCCAACTTGTGCATAATACTCGTTTATATTTCTTTCTTCTTTGTCAAGTTCGGCGCTTGCTTTTTTCGAATGATCTAAAACTTCTTTTT
>Ga0265297_10004936_pt1 | contig 21046 bp, 21 predicted proteins | sample Munlanlwell13791_FD_192502 | JGI IMG/M metagenome (GOLD analysis project Ga0265297, IMG submission 192502) | Leachate microbial communities from a municipal landfill in Southern Ontario, Canada - Leachate well 137-91 | ecosystem: Engineered > Solid waste > Landfill > Unclassified | place...
GGTTTTACTGATTTTACTCTTAACGGCGGCTGTGTAGCAAATTTTTTGACGAATCGGCCGAGTTCTGGTATTTTATAGCTATTAGGCAAGTGAACAGCTAGAAAAATCCGTAAAAATGAAGCAAAGAATTACCGACTTTCTTAGAGTGCTTTCAAAATACGTCACCATCCAACGGCTGATAGTAGGCATCTGCTTTATTGCCGCGATGGCGATGATACTAACCGCCCCCATCCAGATGCCCGACCCCGACGACTGGGCATACTATTACGGCACGGAAAATATATCCAACGGCGATTTTGCCATTGGCTATTACCAGTTAATGCGGCAGAGCCAGGACGCGGGGATGCAGGGCGGTGTGTTACTGCAATATCTTTATATAGACGACTTTAAGTGGGCGCTGGAAAAAGCGCCGGGCTGCATCTTTTACCTGGTGCCTTTTTATAAAATGGGCATCCCGCGGTGGGGTAATGTAATACTGGCGCTGGGGATGGTGATAGTCACCTTTGTCTTGTTAAGACGGTGGCGGGACGAAAAGGCGGCGATGATAGGGTCGGTGCTGTTGCTGTTCACGCCAATCGCCATGGTGATGTGCAACCGGATTTACATGGACACCTACTCCTCGATGGCGATGCTGGCGATTGGCGGGGGGCTGTATTTCTATTACCACCTTGCCAGAAAAGAACTGAAACCGTGGGCGTGGGGCATTATCCTCTTTTTGGCTTTCCTGTTTATTGCGTGGTCGGTGATAGCGCGCTACACCAATGTGCCGGTAGCTATAATTTTATTCGCGCATTTGCTTATCACCCGGATAGTGGACATATGCCGGGGGCGGGGCTTAAAGATAAGGCAGGAGGTCATACCCGTCGTGCTGGGAATAGGATTGCCGCTGGCGGGGATACTGATTTACGATTACTTCGTCTTCGGGTCGGCGCTGAAAACCGGCTACTCCTTTTCCCCCTACCCGATTAGTTTCGCCTTCCAGTACTTAGGGCAGGTGGATATGAACGGCGCGTCTATTCCGGGACAGATACTTACATATAATATACAGGGCGCGTTGAGGAACTGGTGGATAGGCTTTCCGCTAATGATAATAGCGATACCCGGCTTTTTGGTGATGCTCTACTTCAAGTTCTTCAGGAAAAAGATGGCCGCCGGAAAATGGTCGAGCCTGCGCGACGAAGTGCCATGGGACATATTATTAGTACTCATCGGATGGGTCATTGGCGTATTCGGTCTATACCTGATGTACGAATGGACGGCGGGGCTGAAAGAAGGCGGGGGGTTCGTGTTGTTCAACCGTTTCTGCCTGCCGGGGCTTTTCCCGCTGGCGATTATCTGCGGTTTAATAATGTCAAGATTCCCATACAAGATTCTAGCGCCCGTGCTGCTGATACTCGTGGTTTTTGGCGCGATGCTTTACGCGCAGTGGGCGTGGAACCTGCATATACTGCCGGACTGGCTGTCTCAAAGAACACTGGAAACGCGCTGGCCGGGCTATATCTTCCCGCCGTGGACGCCAGCTGGGGTTCAATATTACTTCGCGCCATAGTACAATAGAAGCGTACTATGAAAACATTAAACGTTCTAGTAATTGCACCGTCATTCGATAAAGACCTGCCATACGCCGACGCAGAAATCCTAAAGCGTATACGGGCAGTCAGTCCCCGCATAAAGGTCACCGACGCCTCGGAACTGGCCACCGCCGAAGAGAGGGGTGACAACTCAAATAATAAGAAGCTGGACGCCCTGCTGGTAGACAGCGAAATTATCTTCGGTTTCATCCCGCCAAAGAACATCATGTCCCGCGCCCCCAAACTAAAGTGGTTCCAGGTAACCTCCGCCGGCGTCGACCGGCACCATGGCACGGAGATATGGAAAAGCAAGGTTATTATCACCGGCGTCAGCGGCATACACGCTACACCCATCGGGGAGTTTATTTTGGGGCTAATGCTGATGTTCGCCAAGAAAACTCCTTTAAGCTTTAAGATGATGCAGACGCGCGAATGGCAGCGCTACTCTTCCGGGACGCTGCGGGGAAAAACGGTGGGGGTAATTGGGCTGGGGAACATCGGGGAGGAAGTGGCGCGGCTGGCTAAAGCTTTCGGGATGAAGGTCATCGCTACCAGGAGGTCGATTAAAGCGGCGGGCAAGGCGAAGAATGTGGATTTACTTTTACCCAACAGCCGGACGAAAGAATTGCTGAAACAAAGCGATTATGTGGCGGTGACGCTGCCTTTAACGCCAGAAACGCATCACTGCATCGGGGAGGCGGAGTTCAAGGCGATGAAGCCGACGGCGTACATTATGAACATTGGGCGGGGGCCGATTATTGACCCGGACGCCCTGATAAAAGCCCTCGAAACCAAGCAAATAGCCGGGGCGGGGCTGGACGTCACCGAGCCGGAACCGCTGCCGAAAAACAGCAAACTCTGGAAGTTGGACAACGTCATCTTAAGCCCGCACATTTCCGGCGGCATGGAAGACTACATGCTGCAAGCCACCGAGCTTTTCTGTGAAAACCTCAAGCGGTACATCAGCGCCAAGCAACTGCTTAACGTGATAGACAAGAAAAAAGGCTACTAAGAGTGGAAGAAAAGCCGATTATCAAGCGCCTGGTGGTGGGGGGATTATCCGCTAATTGCTGGATAGCAGGCACGGAATCAACGGGGGAAGGGCTGGTGATAGACCCGGGGGGCAATTACGAAACCATTTCCCGCGCTATTGATGAAACCGGTTTCGACATACAGGTTATCATTTTAACGCACGGACATTCCGACCATATAGCCGCCCTGCGCGACGTACAGGAGAAGACCGGGGCAGAGGTGGCGATACACGTAGAGGACGCGGACTTTTTGGAGGGGCGGGGCTCCTTCAGCTCGCAGTTCGGCATTTCTTACCGCACGCCACATCCGCCGGAAAGACTGCTGCGCGAGGGTGATGTGATAGAGGCGGGGGGCATGTCTTTCAAAGTCATTCACACGCCGGGGCATACGCCGGGCAGCATCTCACTTTTGACGGATTTTGGGGTATTCACCGGCGATACGCTTTTCCGTCGCGGCATCGGCACGACTTTGATGCCGGGCAGCAGCCGCCCGCAGCTTTTAGACAGCATCCGCAGCAAACTCATGGCGCTGCCGGACGATACGGTTATTTATCCGGGGCACGGGCGGGAAACGACCATCGGGGCCGAACGGCGGGACAATCCATACGTCACCGGAAAACGCGACAGCTATTTCTGGTAAAATTTACCTTCAATCCTCCAATCATTTCCCTTCGCAACTAACGCTTTCCTTAAACTGCCAGCTTTCTTTGTGACATTTTTGTGACAAATTTTACACCTTTTGTGATATTTCTGTTAACTACGTATTTTAGATTAATAATAGAACTTACGTTAATTTGGTTCACCACGTGAAGAACGGCATTAACAAGAGTAATCCACTATTTATTCAGGAACGAATAAATCAGTCATCGGGAAAAAGGGCTACTGTAACAAAGGAGGCGCTATTTGAATACAAGAATTGAGGTCAATTATCCCCAGTACATGACTACCGGAGCGGTTGCAAGATATTGCGGCGTAAGCAAGGTAACCGTCTTGAGATGGATTGAAAAAGGCAACCTGGAAGCCTTCCGCCTGCCCAGCGGGCAGAACCGGATACACCGCGACAACTTCATCGCTTTTGCGGAAAAACACAACATCCCTTTAAAAAACATCATCAAATAAGGCCGGTGGCCTAGAGGGAGGCAGCGATGATTAAGACGCTGGAACAGATAAAACCGGAATATATCTCGGTTGGGTATATCGCCAGGCATTGCGGCGTAAGCAACACTACCGTACTGCGATGGATAGAAGCGGGGCAGCTAGAGGCATTCCGCCTGCCAGGAGGGCACCACCGGGTCGGGCGCGATGTTTTATCTGACTTTCTGAAAAAGTTCAACATGCCTTAGGCGAAGGAATAATACACGGTTGTATATCAATAATTTATCCCAACTCCCCGACGACAACACGCTTTACCCCAACTACTTGAGAACAGCTACCGCCAAGGGCACATATTCCGGTGACTTGACTGGTCTGGGAATACAAGAATCTACCGGTTACTAGTACCGACAATAAAAAAATAAGGAAAACACAGCGTCAGCTTAGCTGGCAGGCAGGAAAACATTGAAATGAAGGTTAATCAAACTAAAAAGAATAACTGGACAGCAGGGCTCTCCAGAACTGCTGCTGTAATTATTGAAAAACTAGTGGGGGCACATGCCGGAGCTAACACCAAAGAGCGCCGGCGGCTTCCTTTGCTTTCGTCACTCCTGTTGTTCATGGCTGTGATGACATTTGCAGGTTCTTTTCTCCAAAGGAGTCTTAACCTGACTTCTTCATATGTATTACTGGGGACTTCCGGATTGCTTTTGTTGAGCTATTTCATCAGCCGCACCAGATTTTTTGTGACCGCAATACGGATGGCTGTCTTGGTATCAGTCATTCCACTGCTAGCGGATATCATTATCCAGCCACAGCAAATCAACATGGCTTCAGAATTCATGTGGCTGGCTCTACCGTTAATAGTCGCCAGTTTAGTTTTAACCATCCGCCAAACTGCGATGATAGCTTTAATTTATATTACGTTAAGCATTGTTTTAGCTGCTGTGATGTCCGTCGGATATGAAACAACGGTTTTGTTAGTAGTATTTATCCTGTCGATTTCAATTTATGTACTGGCTATAACCAGGGTACGCGACCAGGATCAGGCAAATCTTGAGATACAGCTTAAGGAACGCAGGGAGACCGAGGAGGCGTTAAGAACCAGCGAGGAGCGCTTCCGCCGCATCTTTCAGCAGGGGCCGATAGGCATCATGGTTTCCGGGCTGGATTATCAAATAAAGAACGTCAACGACCAGTTCTGTAAAATGCTGGGCTATACCGAAGAAGAACTGCACTCGTTAACCTTTAAAAATTTCACCTTCCCGGAAGAAATAAAGTCGGACCAGGCGCAACTTGAAAAATTGGTTAAAGGTAAAATCACGTTTTTTAACCGCGAAAAGCGGGCCATACGGAAAGATAAAGAGATCATCTGGGAAAACCTGACCGTAACCCTGATGCGCGATAAAAACGGCAAACCGCTGGGCTTTTTATCCATGGTTGAAGACATTACCAAGCGGAAAGAGGCGGAAGAAGAGTTACGGACAAGTGATGAACGATTCCATACGATAGTTGACCATAGCAATGACGGAATAATTTTCATTCAGGATGGAAAGCTTCAGTACTGTAATCCTAAACAGCTGGAGTTAATCGGGTATAAAGAAAAAGAAGTCATAGGACAGCCTTTCTTAAATTACGTTGCCCCTGAAGACAGAAAAAAAGCCCAGGAAATATACCTGAAGAGGATATCCGGTCAGCAGGCACCAGCTAATTATGAAATCAACCTTTTGAAAAAGGACGGCACGGTTATTAGTACAGAAATCAGCGCCAGCTTAGTCAAGATTAGCCAAGAAGTAGTGGATATGGTCGTAGTGCGGGATATAACCGCGCGTAAGAAAGCGGAAGAAGAACTAGCTAAAGAGGCAACGCGACGCCGCATCTTGATAGAGCAATCACGCGACGGTATTGTAGTCCTCGACCAGGACGGTAGTGTGTATGAGGCGAACCAGCGCTTTGCGGAGATGCTGGGATATACTCCGGCAGAGGTGCGTAAGCTTAAAGTATATGACTGGGAATACCAATATTCGCCTGAACGTGTATTAGAAATGATAAACACAGTGGACGAAAAAGGTGACCACTTTGAAACAAGGCATAAGCGTAAGGACGGGACGACTTACGACGTTGAGATAAGCACCAACGGCGCTATAATAACCGGACAAAAACTCGTCTTCTGCGTTTGCCGGGATGTTACGGAACGCAAACTGATGGAACAAGAGCTGCGAGAATCACAAGAGAAGTTCTTTAAAGCGTTCCAGTCTGTGCCGCAGGCGGTTTCCATTACCGCAATAAAAGATGCGAAATATGTTGTGGTTAATGACAGTTTTCTTGCCTTTACCGGTTATACCAGAGAAGAGGTAATCGGTCGTACGGCTGAAGAACTTGGACTATGGGCAGGGCCGGAAGAAACCGAGCGGGTTAGACAGCTGCTGCAGCAAAGAGACCGCTTTGCCAATGAAGAGTTTATAGCGCAAACAAAAACAAAAGAGAAACGCACCGTTTTACTGACTTCAGACACAATAAATTTCGGCGGCGAGCCTTGTATTTTGGTAGTCCGGAATGATATCACGGAACGCAAGCAAATGGAAAAGTCACTTAAAGAATCGGAGGAAAAGTTTGCCGCGGCATTTCACGCCAGCCCGCAGGAGATTGTCATTGTTAGAAACAATGACGATGTTGTTCTGGAAGTAAATGAAAGCCTTACCAAGGCAACCGGGTACACACGCGAAGAAGTTATCGGCCATGGCTTCAGTGAATTTAATGTCTTTGCAGACCCGGAAGAATATATTAAATTGGCGGCAATGATAGAAAAAGACGGGAGACTGGTGGAACAAGACTTCAGTTTCCGCAATAAGTCCGGGGCGGTGCGTCAGGTAACCTGCTCTGCCGAGTTAATCACCATTCAAGGAGAGGTATGTGTAATCTACGTCCTGACGGACATTACGGAACGCAAACGGATGGAGGAATCTCTTAAAGAATCGGAGGAAAAGTTCTCTAAAGCGTTCAAGAGCAGCCCGCAGGGTATATTGATATCCGGGCTTGAGGATGGGGTGATAATGGAGGTTAATGACGCCTTTGTTGAGCTTACTGGTATAAGCCGCAAGGAACTTATTGGCAAAACCGCCAACGACTTCCATTTATGGAATTCCCCTGAAGAACGAGAAGAAATTATTAAAATCCTAAACGAAAAGGGAATGGTAGAGAACATAGAACGCCACCTTGTTGATAGGTCCGGTCAATTGAAGACACGGCTTTTCTCCGCTGATATACTCACTATTAACAACAAGCCCTGTATGATATCCGTGACAGTTGACATCACCGAGCGGAAGAGGATGGAAGAAGCCTTAAAACAAAGCGAAGGAAAATTCAGAGAGTTAATCACTACATCAACCGACGCTATTATCTCCGCTGACTCAAACATGTTGATAACAGTATGGAACAACGGCGCTACGAGGTTGTTCGGGTATAACGAAAAGGAGATGGTGGGACAATCATTTTTAACTATTTTCCCAACCGAGCTTTATAAAGACATTTCCAGAGAAATCATCAATATAAGGAGAATCGATACGGTTGAATTTGCCAATAAAGTATTTGAAACCTCCGGCGTAAAAAAGGATTGCTCAATAATACCTATTGAAATATCCCTTTCCACAAGAAAATCGGGCAACGGCAACATCGTCACCGCTATTATCCGTGACATTACCCAGCGTAAAGAGGCGGAGGAAAAACTGAAGGCCATAGACCAGATGAAGCAGGAGTTCCTTTCCAACGTTTCCCACGAGCTGCGCACGCCGCTACAGTCCATCAGCGGCTTTACCAAGTTAATTATGACCGGTAAAGTCCCCGACCCCGCTACCCAGCAGGAGTTCTTCCAGATAATAGATTCGGAAACCACGCACCTGGGCAACCTTATCAACAGCTTGCTGGATATGTCGAGGCTGGAAGCGGGCCGGTTCAAAATTTATAAGAAACCGACTCCTGTACATGAAGTATTCACCGATTCGATTAAGATGTTCCACAGCCTGGCCAGAGAGAAGAACATTACCCTCACAGAGAGTATATCCACGAGGCTGCCGATGATGGACGTGGACGGCGAAAGACTGCGCCAGGTGATAATCAACCTGTTAAGCAACGCGATAAAGTTCAGCGATCCGGGCACGAGCGTCCAGATTAAAGCGGGGATACGCAATAACGAAGTATTGTGCCAGGTAATCGACCATGGCCCCGGCATTGAAAAAGAGGACATGGAGCACCTCTTCGAGAGGTTTTACCGGGTGGAGGGTGAAACGGTTAAAGGCGGCACGGGGTTGGGGCTGTATATCTCAAAACAGATTATCGACGCCCACGGCGGAAAAATCTGGGCACAGAGTAAATACGGTGAAGGCAGCACCTTTAGTTTTTCGCTGCCGCTAGAGAGACAAGGAGGTAAGGACGATGGCAAAGAAAATACTGGTAATCGAAGACGATCCGGCAACGCTAAGGCTGGTAGATTACTCACTTAAGCAGGAGGGGTACGACGTCATCTCGTCAACCAACGGGCTGGACGGGTTAAGGAAAGCGTTATCGGATTCACCGGACCTGGTGATGCTGGACGTGATGCTGCCGGGGCTGGACGGGTTCGAGATATGCTACCGTCTGCGGGCGGAACCCAGCACGGCAAAGCTGCCTATATTAATGTTCACGGCCAAGGCGCAGGAAATAGACAAGGACACCGGCACCAGAGTGGGCGCCGACGATTATTTGACTAAACCTTCATCGCCGGAGGTGATAATAAACCACGTAGCTAAGCTTTTGGAAAAAGGCAATGGATAAGGAAGAGACACACACCCAGATGGATAAACCAACTTAAAAATCACATCGTGCAACCGCAGGCACTGCCCCAGAAGAAAATATCCACCCAGAGGCAGGCTTCGGAGATAAGCGTTGACAATGAAGAATTTAACAAACTGCTGGGTTCATGGCAATAAACAGATTCGCCAATTGGCTTTACGTTTCAAACGTTAAAATCAATGCAGGTATTGACATTGTCCATTTTTTGTTTATAATAACTGAAATAAGGGGTATCTTCCATCAGAAAGTGAGGGAGTGATATGCCGAAAAACAAACCGCGAGTATTAGTAGTTGATGATGACATCCGTATTTTACGGATGGTGAAGAGGATGCTGGAGCTGGAAAACTTCGAGGTGGTAACCGCTGACGGCGGTGAAACCGCCCTGAAAACCTTCGACCAGGGAACCCCCGATTTGGTTCTTTTGGACATCATGATGCCGGATTTAGACGGCTACCAGGTATGCCAGCATATCCGTGAATTCTCCAAAGTGCCGATTATCTTCGTGACCGCCAGGGGGGAGGATAAAGAAAAGGTGGAGGGGCTGGACATTGGCGCCGACGACTATGTTACCAAACCTTTTTCGGCCGGCGAGTTGGCAGCAAGGATACGGGCGATACTGCGGCGCTCCGAAGACAAGGTAAAAACAACCGAAGCAACATTTAAGTACCGAGATTTAGTCATAGATTACACGTCGCGGCGGGTTACGCTGAAAGATCAGGAGCTTAAACTCACTTCTACGGAATATAAGATGCTGTCATACATTGCGCAGAACGCCGGGCGGCTGATAACGCCGGACCAGCTTTTGCACAACGTCTGGGGCGAGGAATACGTGGGGGCGGCGCATTTATTGCAGGTAAACATCGCGCGGCTGCGCAAGAAGCTGGGCGACGACGCCAAAAACCCCCAATACATCACGACCCGGTCAGGCATCGGGTACATGATATCAAAAACGTCGGAAACAACCGCTTAACCAGCCAATCACAACAAAAATTAACCAGTCTCCTCCTTAAAAAAGAGGGGACTTTTTTTGTAACTTTTTTGATTGTTATTGCTTGACCGAGTCACAAAAATACGCATTATCAAATCCGCTAATATCGCCCCTTTAACCGTTGTGATGTTTTTGTAAGGGTATTCCGCAGAATAGTGATTGGTGTGTGAGAGTATTTTATTAATATTGTTGTATAAGGAAATAGGAGAACGGCAATGATATTAGTATGGAACAACGTAAAATCATTCAAACAGCACATCGAGGACATGAAGAATTTCCGCGAGGCGCATACTTACCGGCAGACGGAACAAATCAAAGACATGCCGGAACTCTTCCTTGTGAAGCCGCCGCGGGAAACCGGATTAATCAACAGCCTCACCGATAAAAAGGGCAAGGTCGTCTTTGTACCTATCTGGAAAGTATCACCGGCACGAGGCACCAATAACTAACTATGGTAATTAAAATAAATCAACCCAAGGCTAAACAGCGTATCCTGGTTATGGACAATGACCGGGATATGTTGACTTTACTAAACCGCACGCTGGAACTGGAAGGGTACGAAGCGGTAATGGTCGCGGATTACGATGAGGCGATACGCCTTCTTGAACAGATGAATCCTGACATGGTGATTATGGATACCTTTTCTTCGGACGAAGATATCATTCAGGCGCTGGACTTGATTCGAAAGCAATCGGACATACCGGTAGTCGTTATTACCGTAAATAACAAGATAGAAGCGCTCAAGGAAATATTCGAGCACGGTGCGGACGACTTTATCCGCAAGCCATTCGGCGTCAAGCCATTCATCGCCAGGATTAGGGCAAAGCTGCGTCGCTATAACGGCGAAATCCTCCAGCCTACCACCTAATCTTTTTTAAACACGTTCTCCAAAAATTTTTTTACAATCAGGTGAATTTTTACTTTTTTCACTTGATTTTTTATTTTGTTTAGTTTATAGTAATAGCACAATTGAATATAGCAACAGAGGTACCCGAGCGTGAGCGAGGGACCAACTGGATAGCAAGTCGGTGAGAATCCGACGCGGCCGCGCCGCTGTGATTGGTTAAAGCCAAAAGTCAGAACGCCAGCCTCTGAACTGCCTACAAACTCCGCGGGGAGTGGTAGGACTTTTTATTGAGTCGATATCACCCCTTAGCTGTAAAAAGGCGAATGGGGTGATTTTTTATATAACGGAGGGATAATTGAAAGGAAGGTTAATGAAAGGTATCTTTAAAACAATAGGGCTTATTTTTGTGGGAGCTGCCGTACTGGCAGGTATACTGGGCGGCTGCAGCAACGCCACGCCCACGCAATCAACATTTTCCATTACAGACTCGTTTGGCAGGACCATTACAATCGCTGACAACAATCCGCAGAAAATAGTCTCGCTGGCGCCAAGCAACACGGAAATCCTTTTTGCGCTGGGTCTGGGCGACCGGGTAGTCGGCGTAACGGATTTCTGCAATTATCCTGAAGAAGCAACAACCAAGCAGAGCGTAGGCGCTTACGATAATCCCGACATAGAAACAATCGTTTCCCTGGCGCCGGATTTGGTGCTGGCGACAGACGCGCAATCGGAAGACGTTTACCAGCAGATGGAAAACCGCGGCTTAACAGTGGTCGCTATTGTTCCGGGCAACTTGAACGAGGTGCTGGATTCGATTACCCTCATCGGGCAAATCACCGGGCAGGATGACGAAGCTGCTACACTGGTGGGCAATCTGCAAGCCAAGGTTGACGCCATCAACGCCAAGACCAGCCAGCTGACCGAGGCGCAAAAACCGCGCGTCTTCTACATTATCTGGGACGACCCGATATGGACGACGGGCGTGGACACTTTCGAGAATGCCCTGATAGTTGCGGCGGGAGGTATTAACATCGCTGATGAAACGACCGGCTATTCCAGCATGACGCTGGAAGCAGTACTCGACGCTAATCCGCAGATATTGATAGCGGGCGTGGGCATGGGCACGGGGATGGATATGCCCTACCAGTTCATCCAGAACGAACCGCGGCTGGAGAACACCGACGCCCGTAAAAACGGCAATATATTCAGCATCGACATGGATATCATCAGCCGGCCGGGGCCGAGGATTTTCGATGCGCTGGAACAGCTTTTCGCGCTGATACACCCGGAACTTCAATAGTCAAACACAACGTTAAAAAGTTAAAATAAAGTAAAGGGCAGCTTAATGCCGATGCATATCGGCATAGAAATAAAAAATGACCAATAACATGAACCAGAAAATAAAGTCTATGTCCTACCTGGCGGGTAGAAAGCGGAGGATTTTCAGCATGGTGGGGATGGGGGTAGCGCTGATATTCATTATCCTACTGGCAACGAGCATCGGCAGCGTATCCATCCCGGTGGGAACTACCGCCAGTATCCTGGCGGACAAGCTGCCCGGTATTGATATCCTACAGACGTGGTCGGACACCTCCGCGACCATTGTCTTGGATATACGCCTGCCCCGTGTCATCCTCGCGGGGCTGGTAGGCGCCGCCTTAGCGATAGCCGGGGCAACCTATCAAGGGTTGTTCCGCAACCCCCTCGCCGACCCTTACCTGATAGGGGTGGCGCAGGGGGCTTCGCTGGGGGCGGTTATAGGGTTCCTAATGCCGATGGCGTGGAATGTAGCCGCCTTCGGGGCGATACCGATTTTCGCGTTCATCGGCGCGATTGTCAGCACGACGATAGTTTACTTGCTGGCGAGGCGGGGCAAAACGCTGCCGGTGACCACGCTGATATTAGCCGGGGTGGCGTTAAGCGCCCTGCTTAGCTCCGTGGTTTCCTACCTCGTTATTTTTAGCGGCAGTAAATTACACTCCATCATCTTCTGGCTAATGGGCAGCTTCTCCGGCGCGCAGTGGTCGGAGGTGCTGGTAGTGCTGCCGTACGTCGTCGTAGGGACAACGATTATCATTATCTTCGCGCGGATGCTTAATGTGATGCAGCTGGACGAGGAGCAAGCGCAGCAGCTGGGCGTTAATGTAGAGACATTAAAGATAATTTTACTGGCCGCCGCCACCTTAATCACCGCCGCCAGCGTATCATTCGTGGGGACGATTGGATTCGTGGGGATAATCATCCCGCATACCGTCCGCCTGATATGGGGGGCAGACCACCGCTACCTACTGCCGCTGTCGATAATGACCGGCGCGATTTTTATGATTCTCACCGACCTTATTTCACGCACCGTCATGGCGCCGACGGAAATACCCATCGGGGTGATTACAGCGATTTGCGGCGCGCCGTTCTTCCTCTACCTGCTAAGGCGACGGACAAAGGCGATATTTTAGATTATGAAGACAGAACTTGAAATGCGCCAGGTGACACTGGGCTACGGACACTACACGGTGATGAAGGACGTCACTTTTAAGGCATCGCCGGGGGAAATGGTGGGGCTGATAGGCCCGAACGGCTCCGGCAAGTCCACCATCATTAAGGCTTTAAGCCGCCTGCTCAACCCCAGGAAGGGGAAGGTAATGGTGGGGGGCAGAGAAATCGGGACTATCGGGCGGCGGGAACTGGCTTGCCTGGTGGGGGTAGTGCCACAGCTGCCGCTGTTGCCCAGCACCTTCACCGCATTTGAAATCGTGTTAATGGGACGCAACCCTCACCTAAAGCTATTCCAGACAGAGAGCAAGCACGACTGGGACCTAACACGGACAACGATGAAAAAGACCGGCACCGAAAAGCTGGCGAACCGTTACGTCAACGAGCTTAGCGGCGGGGAGATACAAAGCCTGCTGATTGCGCGGGTGCTGGTGCAGGAAACCAAAGCGATATTACTCGACGAACCCACCGCCAACCTGGACATCGGGCGGCAGGGGGAAATTCTAGATTTGATTAAGAACCTCTGCCACGGAGAAAACCTGACCGTGTTGGCCGCCGTCCACGACCTTAACCTGGCAGCGCAATACTGCGACCGTTTGATACTGATTCACGAGGGGCGCATTTATAGCCAGGGCACGCCCAGCGAGGTCATTACCGACAAAAATATTAAAGAGGTTTACGGGGCGGAAAACTGCGTCTATACCCACCCCGCCAACGGATTACCCACCGTGCTTTTGAGCGCCCACGCCAATATGAAAAACAACCGACACATGTAAAGGTTGGGGATAATGTATATAATAGGGATAAATACATCGAGGGGTGCAGGCAATGGCTGGAAAAACACCGGGTAAAATAGATAACGAAGTACAAAAAGCGGTAGAGGAACTGGAGGTGGATCTGGTGGGGGTTGTCCGCATTGAAGAATTAAAAGACAACGACATCGCCAAGGCGGCGCAAAGGCTATTGCCGTCGGTGAAGTCAATCGTGGCGATGGGCATGGAGATTTACCCGGAATTCCTCGACTTATCTACGCCGGAAATGATGATGGGCACACCCAATTTTAATAACATGCTGACGCGGCACAAAGATTATTTGCGCGGCCGGCTGACGAGAGCCAGCTATGACGTCGCTAAAGCGTCACGGAAGGCAGGGCTTAAGACGCTGCCATTGCCCGGAGACGGCCCGGCGGTGGACGGGAGGTTCTTAGAAGGGGTAATTTCTTACAAACACGCGGCGGAAGCGGCGGGACTGGGCAATATAGGAATGAACAGCCTGTTAATCACGGAAAAGTACGGCCCCAGAGTATTACTGAACCTGTGCCTGACCGAGGCGGCTTTAAAATCCACGGCAGGAGAACCCGCTAAAAACTGCCGCTTTTGCAATGTATGCGTCGCCAAGTGCCCGGCTAAAGCGTTGGCACGCCCCAAGGACGGCGAGGTTTATGCTTTGAATAAATACGCCTGCCGGACTTACGTAGAGGCTTCCGGGGGATGCTCGGAGTGCATGCGGGTCTGCCCGGTGGCGTCGCCCAGATATCAATAGGAGAATCAATGACATTAATCAACGAGACCATCAGTAAAATAAAGCCGCTGGACAAAGAGGCTATGGCGGCGGCGCGCAAGCGCCAGGACGATTTGACCAAACCGGCGGGCAGTCTGGGGCGGCTGGAAGAGGTATCCATCCAGATAGCCGGCATCCAGCGCAAAGCCAGCCCGCAGATTAAACACAAGGCAATGATAACGATGGCGGGCGATCACGGCGTGCTGGATGAGAAAATCGGGAACTGGCCGCGGGAAGTCACCGCGCAGATGGTCGAAAACTTTTTAAAAGGCGGGGCGGGGATTAACGTGCTGGCAAAGCAGGCGGGGGCGAGGATAGTCTTTGTGGATATGGGCGTTGCCAGCGACCTCAAGCCTGATAAACAACTAATCGTCAGGAAGGTTGATTACGGCACAAAGAATATGTGCAAAGAACCGGCGATGACCGATGAGCAAGCAGTTAAAGCCATCGAAGCCGGTATTGATATAGTCAACGGTGAAGTGAAAAAGGGGCTGGATATCGTCGGCACCGGCGACATGGGCATCGGCAACACGACCGCCAGCAGCGCCGTCTTTGCCGCGCTATCCGGCAAGACGGTAGAGGAAGTTACGGGGCGGGGGACGGGCATTAACGACGACCAGCTTCAACACAAGATAGACGTCATAAAACGGGCGCTGGCGCTGCATAATCCTAATCCTGCACAACCGCTCGAAGTGTTGGCTAAAGTGGGCGGATTTGAAATAGGCGGGCTGGCAGGGGTGATGCTGGGGGCGGCGGCGCAGGGCGTGCCGGTGGTCATTGACGGGTTTATCTCCGGGGCGGCGGCTTTAATCGCTGCAGCGCTGGCGCCGCAGTTAAAGGACTACATCATCGCGGCGCATGTATCGGCGGAAGCAGGACACACCGCCATGCTGGATTATATGGGAATAAAACCGCTTTTAAGTCTGCAAATGCGCCTGGGCGAAGGCACCGGTGCGGCTTTAGGGATAATCATTGCCGAGGCAGCCGTCAGAACCCTCAACGAGATGGCGACCTTTGCCGAGGCCGGAGTATCGGAGGGAGATTAAAACACTTTGAGTTTTCTAGCCGCGATACAATTGTTAACCAGCATACCTATTCGTCTGAAGGGCGAACTCACCGCCAAACAGCTGGGGCGCGCTACGGCATGGTTCCCGGTAATCGGCCTAATCATCGGGGGGATACTGGCGGGGCTTAACTGGGTCTTCAACCTGATTCTGCCGCCCCTGGTGACCAACATTTTACTCATTATTACGCTGGTGATTTTAACAGGCGCGATGCATTTGGATGGACTGTCCGATACCTGCGACGGCATCGCCGGGCACAAGACGGTAGAGGAGCGGTGGAAGGTCATGCACGACAGCCGGGTGGGGGCGTTTGGGGTGGTAGGGATTGTGCTGATACTGCTGGCGCAGTACGCCGCTTTGAGCAACGTACCGCCGGATAAAATGACGCCAGTATTACTCCTGATGCCGACCGTCAGCCGCTGGGCGATGGTTTACTCAATATTCGCGTTCCCTTACGCGCGTCCGGCGGGGCTGGGCAAAGCCTATAAGGAAGCGACGGGATGGGCGCAGTTCATGATAGCGACGGTGATAACGCTGGCTATTGCCGGGGGGCTTTATCCCCTATTCAACGTCGGGGGATTTTTATTGTTCGGCGGGGTGGCGGTGGTGGCAACCGCGTTGGCGTTTTATTTTAGGTATAAGTTCGCCGGGCTAACAGGCGATACCTACGGCGCGACTAATGAAGTCGCCGAGGTGATGGCGCTGATATTTGTTATAATCATATTTAAAGCGGCACCGAATCTGTTGTAAAAAGGGATTAATTTGAAAAGCGTACTTTTAACCGGCGGGGCGCGGAGCGGTAAAAGCATCATGGCGCAGGAACTGGCGAGAAAAATCGGCGGCGCGGTGCTGTTTGTGGCTACGGCCGAAGCCGGCGACGACGAGATGCAGGAGCGCATTGAAAAACACCGCCAGGCCCGCCCCAGCGAATGGGGAATACTGGAGGTTACCTCAAACCTCGGCAGCCAGATAACTAAGCACCGCGGCGGCATTAAAACCATTATCATTGATTGTATTACACTGCTGGTCAGCAACATCCTGGGGCAGTGCGGGGAAAAGGCCCGCCCGGCGGCAATAGAAAAAGCCGTCACGGCGGAGATAAACGAGCTGATAAAATGCATCAAGAAAACGCGGGCAAACTTCATCATCGTGACTAACGAGGTGGGGATGGGCATCGTTCCGGGCGACAGGACCTCACGCCTCTACCGCGACTTGCTGGGCAAAGCCAACCAGATGCTGGCGGCAAGTGTTGACGAGGTGTATTTACTGGTTGCCGGCATACCAATCAAGATAAAGTAACCCCACCGTCAATGTATTGACAGTGCCCACACAGTGGTGTAATATAGGCTAATCGGATGCCCTAACCGGAAAGATAGGGCGATTTTTTTTCAGAGGTGAGGAATATGCCATACTACATGATGTTATCCAAGTTAACCGACCACGGAAGAAAGACAATGATTAAAAATCCCGGCAGACTTTGGGAGGTCAATAAAGAGGTAGAGGATATGGGGGCAAAAATAATCTCCCAGTACGCTTTGCTGGGCCAGTGGGACTTCGTCAATATCCTGGAAGCTCCTAACAATACCGTCATCGCCAGAGTTGCCTCGGCGCTGGGTTCTCGCGGCACAATGGAGCCGCTGACCCTGGCCGCCATTACCGTGGAAGACCTGATTAAAGAAATCCAGATGGCGAAAGCGCTTAGCGACTAAACAGCGCCGGCGAACCGGAAAAAGCAATCAACCACACCCGTGAATAAAGACTTTTTGTAAGACTTCCGGGTGTGGTATTGTTTATACGGAGGATCTGATATGACGGAGAAGTCGTTAAAGTGGTACCGACAGCTAGCCGATAAAAAAAGCAGGCTGGAAACCGGCTGTTTTTTGGTGGAGGGGCAAAAAGCCATCCGGCAGATTGCCGCCAGCCAACCAGATGCTATAACCGAGATTATATCCGTCGAAGAGACGCCGGAGTCTTTACGCAACTATCCGTCACGCATCATTAACGCCAGCGAGTTCGGGTACATCAGCAGTGTGCAGACGCCGCAGGGAATCCTGGCATTAGTGAAAGCCCCGGAAGATATTTATTTCCCCACCCTCCCCAAAGAAACCGGCACTCACATCCTACTGCTGGAAGACATCCAGGACCCCGGCAATGTGGGGACGTTGATACGCACCGCCGCCGCTTTAAGATACGACGGCGTTATTTTAACAGAAAACTGCGCCGACCCGCTCAATCCTAAAACCGTGCAGGCCAGCGCGGGGACAGTACTATCTTTATGGCTACGCCGGACGGCGCAATATTTAGAAATCGTCAAGTCGCTAAAGCAAGACGACCATAAAATCATGGCCGCGGAGGTAAAGGGCAGCGACACTCCTGTGATGCTGACACGCAATAAAAAACTGGTGCTGGCGCTGGGCAATGAAGCCACCGGGTTATCCCAGCCGCTGTTAGGAATGGCCGACTACCGCGTGCGGATACCCATGATGCCGGAAAAGGCGGAAAGCCTCAACGTAGCCGCCTGCGGGGCGATACTGATGTATGTCAGTAAGAACTAGCCCTATTTATCCATGCCGCGCTTGAGCCCGCGGATGTAGGAAATCTCGCCGGTGTGCTGGGCGGCGTGACTGACAAGGATATTAATCACCATCGCCAGGGGCATCGGCCCAAAGCGCATCTCGATTTTCTTATCCAAATCCGCCGGTTTCAGCGTGCCGACATAAGCCAGTGTATTTTTCCTGACCGCTGCGCCATAATCGTTGATTGCCTGGAGTTTGGGCACCTTAAAAGCGTCCACCTGCTCGGGACCCTCAAAATGAGCACCTTCTTCGGTAGCCGGCAGACCGAGTTTTTCGTACCACTTACCGGCTTCCCAAAGCGTTGGTTTTTGCTGGAGCATCTGATGGATGAACATATCCTCGGATTTATAGACGTGGAAAAGAATTAAGCCGATAGAGTTAGCGCCACTCTTGGGCTGCCAGGCAATTTCTTCCTGCGTCAGGGTTTCCATGGCTCTTTTAATTCCCATGTCAGCGCCTTCAAGCTGCGCTTTGATGAATTCCATTACTTCCATTGAACTGCCTCCTGATAAAGTAATAATGATATTGTATTTTGTATTATAGTCAGGGAGGTGGGGGGCAGTCAACCGATATATCGGAAAGTATCGGGATTATTGTTGAATAAAAAGGCGATAAGGTAATAGAATACAAAGAACATAGAAACGAGGCAGACATGAAATATGACTTTGACAAGGTTATTGACCGAAAGAACACCAACAGCGCCAAATGGAATTTGGTGAAACCAATTTATGGGAGTGAGGACGTTATCCCAATGTGGGTGGCGGATATGGACTTCCCCACCGCCCAGCCGATTGTTGACGCTTTAGTAAAGCGCGCCCAGCATCCTATATACGGCTACGCCGATACAGGCAAAAGCGTCGTTGAGGCGGTGGTGGAAAGAATGAAGCGGAAGTATAACTGGAAGATAAAGCCGGAGTGGGTGGCCTTTACGCCGGGCGTCATCCCCGCCATCAGCGCCGTTATAAAGTCACTGACACACCCCGGCGACGAGATAGTTTTGCAGGAACCGGTTTACTATCCCTTTTTCTCCTGCGTCAAAGAAAACGGCTGCCAGATTGCCGTCAACCAGCTTAAGTTTAAAGACGGGCAGTACCAGATGGACTTTGCCGATTTAGAGAATAAGTTCAAGCCGCAGGGCGGCATGCACTTTAGGGATAGCCGAATCAAGGCAATCGTGCTGTGCAACCCGCATAACCCGGTGGGGCGAGTGTGGGGACGGGAGGACTTAATAAAGCTGGGAAAAATCGTCATCGGGAACGGGAGAATCGTTATCTCCGACGAGATTCACTGCGAGCTGATGCTTAAAGGTTATAAACACACGCCCTTCGCGTCAATATCTAAAGAGTTCGAGCAGAACAGCATCGTCTGCATGGCACCAAGCAAGACCTTTAACCTGGCGGGACTAAGCGCATCCTCCATCATCATCCCCAATAAAAAGCTGCGCGACGCCTTCCGCGAGGCGGGGGCGGGGCACGGGCTTAACGTCTTCGGGATAACAGCGCTGGAGGCGGCCTACCGCTACGGCGACGAGTGGCTGGAGCAGCTGCTCGACTATTTGCAGGGAAATCTGGATTTTCTTAATAAGTATTTCAAAGAAAAAATCCCCCGGATAAAGCCCGTCCCGCTGCAGGGGACGTACTTGCTGTGGCTGGACTGCCGGGGGCTGGGGCTAGACGATAAAGCCTTGAGCGACTTTATGAAGAAGCAAGCGAAATTAGGCTTTGACGACGGGACAATGTTCGGGGAGGGGGGCTCGGGGTTTGAGAGAATGAACATCGCCTGCCCGCGCCCGATGCTTAAAGAGGCTTTAGAGCGCCTGGAAAAAGCGGTGAAAAACTTAAAGAAAGGATAAGCCATGACGAAACTGCCTTACGCTAAAAACATCGTGACCGAGACCCGCGAATACACCAAAGAAGAACTGGACATGATCGCGGAAATGATGAAGAAAAGCCCCATCAAGTCCACCATCGAGATGGAGCGGTTGCTCTGGATGGACGACGAAAAAGTAAAGGGCGCCACATTTTACATGGAGTGCATCTGGCTGTGGGGCGGTAAAACGACATCCGGCACTACCGAAGCGCCGCACCAGCACGCCCACGACGAGGTCATCGGGTTTATCAGCAGCGACCCGGACAACCCTAAAGATTTGGACGCCCGGATGGAGATAATACTGGGGGACGAGACCCACTTCCTGACCAAGAGTTGTTTAATCTACATTCCAGCGGGGATGAAGCATTGCCCCTTGACCTTCCGCGAGGTCAACCGCCCGGTGTTTTTCTTTACGTTAATGCCCATCAACCGGTACGGCAGGAAAAGCGAAGACCCGGTAGGTAAAGAACCGACGATAAATATACCCAAGTTCAAGACGCCGCCCAAGGACAAAAACGGTTCGCGGTACGCCCGGTTCATCATCACCGAACCAAAGAGCCATGCGCCATCGGTCAAGAAAAACCAGCCCGCCCCTCCCCCACCTAAAGCCAAGACCTCGCACATGGTATCGCTGGACAACGAGGTTCTGCCAGGGGCTTTTTATGTGGACTTCGTGTGGATATGGAGCGGGGACATGACGATGGCGCCAGAAGCGCACGCCCATAACTGGGACGAGATGATTGGGCTGGTGAACTGGGGGGATAAAAAGAACATAAGGAAAATCGGGGGGGATGTGTCGATAAACATCGCCGGTAAAGACTACGACATCGAACAAAGCTCATTGGTCTTTGTACCCAAGAACGTTAAGCACTGCCCTATCGAATTCAAGAAGATAAAGCGCCCGGTGCTTTGCTTCACCATCGGGCACGCTAAAAAGTGGAGTCAGACGAAAAAGAAGAAGAAGGCTTAGTTATTCTGCTTAGCCGTTCTTTTAAGCTGGGCAATCAGCATTGCCGCCAGCACGCAAACACCGCCGAAGATAAGGCGCAGGGTTAAGTCTTCGCGTCCGGCGGCCACGGAAAAAACGCCGGCAAAAACCGGCTCCATTGTCAGCACTACCGCCGTCAGCG
>Ga0265297_10004937_pt1 | contig 21045 bp, 41 predicted proteins | sample Munlanlwell13791_FD_192502 | JGI IMG/M metagenome (GOLD analysis project Ga0265297, IMG submission 192502) | Leachate microbial communities from a municipal landfill in Southern Ontario, Canada - Leachate well 137-91 | ecosystem: Engineered > Solid waste > Landfill > Unclassified | place...
TCAGTCAACGGTTTTGTCTCCTGACAACGAGTGCATTGTTTTGTAATAATCATTTCATATAAATACAACCTAGTAACATGAAAATGTATTTATATTTGTGATATTGATAAAAAAAGTTGCAAGTTTATCATAAATATGGTATAGAGTCAAGTATGAAAGTAGAGATGTATATATGAAAAGAAAATTACCGACCGATTTATATGAGCGTGCGTTGAAGGTATTGGAGCAATCTGAGATATTGAAACAGACGGTGATATGGCAGGGGAAGGAAGTGGACAAGCATGTGAGGGAGTATTCGGAAGAGAGGATAGAGGCGATGGATTGGCAGGAGAAAGAGGCGGCGATGAAGATAGCCGACGAATTATTTATGCGATTGAATCAATCGGTGATGGAGTTAAAGAAATTGAACGATGAGTATGAGAAGTTAAGGGAGGAAGCAAAAAAACATTTTGGCAAGGATGTGATGCCGCCCGTAGACGGAAACATTAAAGGTATAATAGACCCAGACGATGAAATTTCATTGTTGTGAGGGTAGGGGAGGACAAAAAAATGGATATGTTAATAGCTCTTCTTTTTATAATGGTAATAACAGGGGTAATAGGGATGTTGGTAATATTGAAAGACATAAGAAAGGATTTACGAAAGGATTTACAACCGAGGAAAGAGACATGGAGAGAAAAATCATGGAGGGAGTTTGCGGAGAGCAAGAAGGATAAGCAGATTGAGGAAATGAATGAGATGATGAAGGAGCGGGAACGTCGGGAGAGGGATGCGGAGTTAGCGACGTATGCGGAGGCGAAAAGAATGCATCAGCCGATATTGAATCCGTTACCGGGGCAGGAAAGGGAAGAAAGAATAAGGACGAAGAACAAGAAAGCCAATATTTTAATACCCGAACATTTAAGTGAGGCCGAGAAGCAAATCGTAAAGGAGTTCTATGATTTATGATAGATTTAAAATTTCAAGTGATGGAAGATCCGGATGGACGGATATATGAAAGCAAACTTGGAGAGTTACGGAAAAAAATGCAAGAAAAGAGCATGAGACGTCCGTATAGTATGAAGAAAAAGCGATGGAAGAAAAAGTATAAAAATTATGAATAATACTGGAAAACCGATTGATTTAAACAAGTATCCTTTAATCAAGCAATGTTACAACTTGGTGAGGGAGGTAGATGCTTTACCGGCATCTCAAGAGGCGACATATCTTGTTGTGAAGGCGGGTGAGTTGATGGATGATTTATGGAATTATCTTGAGAGTCACCAGCCGAAGGATAGGTTGGCGGGGTTGATGGAAGAGGCGTTAAAGGCAAAGTATTTGGGAAGGAAAGTAAAGAACCAATATAGTGGGACCGTATTCACAGTGGAGGAAGTGGAAGTAACACCAGAGGGACCAGACCCCCAGATGAGTGTTATATTGCGGAGCAGGCGATGTCGTGATGCTATAATCGCATGGAAGAAGTGGCAATTGCAAAACAATCCTATGGGGACTATACCTAGTTCTAAGGTGCCGAAAGAGATTCAAGAGCCGTATGAAGAGGCGGGGAAGGAAAGTATTTGGTTGAGTCAGGTGGACGATGTATTACCGGAGGTTGTGGAATGAAGATACTCAAGCACGGCAAGAAGTTCAACGACAGGCGCAAGTTTAAGGGGAGTTGCGATGTGTGTGGGTGTGTTGTTGAGTGTGCCAAAAGGGAAATCAAAATGACGATGGATCAAAGAGACGGGGATTATTGGTGGGTTCTCTGTCCTGAATGCAGCCACCACATTTATTTTAACATAAAGGAAACCGAATGAAAGATAGAATTCCGTTGGTTATTGATAATGAGAAGTATTTCGCCATGATTGACAATCAGGTGCGGAAATTGTTTGCCAAGTTTGAAGCTGATCAATGTCTGCAATGGGCAGAGTGGGTATGGAATGAGGCAGGCAAGCCTGATTTGAAGGAGTTTCCGATTGAAGGATACTATTACAAGAGCGATGCCTTGAAGAGATATTTTACGTTAATCCGGAACTTTCAGCAGAACGAAGAAGTGTATAAAAAGGTAAAAGAATCCCCGTGGTTGGAGAACTTGCGGCGGGTCTTGCATACTGAGATATTTGGCACGGAGGTTCCCGCTGGCGAATATTATCCGTGGCCCGACGCTCCGCTCAAGAGGCGATGGGATTTGCTGACGTACACGATGTCAGACAAGAGTATTTTTAACGAATACGCTGTTCATCCTTGGGACATTCCAAGTGTGATGAGTGCTGTAAAGAAAAAAGCAAGGGGTCTCCGCAATCTTCCAGAACTTGCCGCCTTGATTGGAAGTCCAGAATTGGTGTGTGCGTCCTGTGAGACAAACAGTCTGGGGCGAATGTATGCGTGCTTGACGGGCAGTTTATGTTGTCCTCCCCCGCCGCCTCGGTTCATTTGGCAAGTGAGTCCGGAAGTGGAAGAATTAGGAAGAGCAATCTGTGCGTTATACAACGAAGTTACTACGCCGTTTGCGGTTCAATATTGGGGCAATACTTATACGATTCTCGCACCCACCATAGAATTATGTCAACTATCTGACATGGGGCGTCTGTCACCAGCGATGGATTGGACGGTAGAGTATCCTCGGGTATGTCATTTGGGGTATGTAATTATTCCCGATCTAAATTATTTTTGGATATTGGATAACAATGGTAATTTGACTGATTTATATCAGAAGGAAATGTTGACGACCGAGCAATATAGAAAACAAACCATGGGACCAGAACACAATTGGTTTAATGGAAAGGTAGCATGACAGGAATTAAATTTGAAATAAAAGACCGGAGGGAAATTGAAAATCTTGGTTTCAAGTATGCCGCCGATGAGAGTAAGTGTACAGAGTATGTATTTACCAGACTCCCGTTAAAAATGGACGTACGAGATCACCCGAAATATAAGCTAAATGATATTGAGCGGGATGTGGATATGATATTCCGAAAGGTTTTAAAGAAGGAACTTAAAGATGCCGGGATAAAGAAAGTGCGGAAAATTGAATGGGATCGTATTTTTCAAATTGGGGAGGAATGGAATCCTCGGCATTTTACTGCGATTTTCTATGCTCGCATTCTTTGTGAGGATGCGCCTAATCATATTTGAGCGGGACAACCTCATCGGCTCCTATTTCAATAGCGAAATCTTTAATTGATTTTATTTGGCGGGCCGAGGGCTTGTGAATTCTAGGGACGTCATATTCGAGGATATTCTTTCCTTGATAAGATACGAATGCTACACGAAACCAGCCATGTTCCGACATTTTTGTATAAACATCCTTGTCGGCATCTTCTAGGCTAACCCCATATTTTTTAATTAGGATATCCTTGCCTGTATCCCAATGCCCCAGATAAGGAACCTTGTGAAGATTGGCATCGGGGTCAATCCAAAACATTGAAGGTGTCGAATATTCTTTCAACACACACCGGACGATTTCTTTGATTAATGTTTTAAGCTCTGATTTTCTCACGCATATAAATATGCGTGACTTCTTTAAAGTTTAATTCGATTTGGGAGCGTGTTTGCGGAGCCATTCAAGATCTGCAATCCAATTATCCTTGCAATTCTCCCAATTATTTTCCGTTTCTTTGCCATAAATGGCATCACGGAGACGGCGAGTTTCCTGTTCAAGAGTTTCTTTTGCCATAAATCAAAACTTTACCGACATCCCGCCGCCCAGAGTTTCAACTCTCAACTCTCGGAGGCGTTCAAAGTAACCCTTCCAAGTTCCCGTGTAAACGTCCTCGGTTTTGTCGGCAACTGGCAACTTGACGGGCAGGGGTTTGTAGTCCCAACAGTTTCCTCTATCCTGATATGCCCTGTAATCCGCCTCACATGCCCTTACAATCGTTTGTGCGTCCTCAAGGTGCTCCTGTAGGGATACGAGGCAAAGCTTGTTCTCGTGACGGCTGAACGAGTCGCCAGTATCGTAGAAAGCGCAGACAAGGTAAAGAGTTTTCCCGGTGGGGTCATAAGGCAAAACAAAATCCCATCCCCGGTTTTCCTCGACGACTTCAAACCCATGAATAGTATGGTCGGCAATGGTATCTTCACCAGACCACCGATCATTAGGGTCGTGCTCTCGGGTAACGGTTTGCCGTTCATTTCTGTCTATTTTGACAAAGTATTGCGGAGCACCGCTCTCGTTCTGTGGCTTTCTTTTCATAAAATTGGTACTGCGGATGGGACTTGAACCCATAACCAATAGCTTAAAAGGCTACTGCTCTACCGATTGAGCTACCGCAGTATTGTGACTAAAATTGGTGCCTCTGGTTGGTATTGACCCAACGATCTTCCACTTAGAAAGTGGACGCTCTACTATGGGCTATGGGATGCCGTAGCATCCCGGCCTACCGTACCGCTGGTGTCTGCCACGTTCGCAGTCCTCACGGACCATTCAGCCACCCTATACTGAGCTACAGAGGCGTAAATAGATTACCGTTGCATTGGAGGTACTCACACCGGATGAACTAGTATTTACGGTGTTGTTGTTCTCCGTATATCCGCCGTGCTTGGCTGGCCAGCCGCACAGTCGAAGGCAACGGTAAATTGAATGAATTGGTTTGGGGTTACCTAGTGTGACCTTCGTTAAGCTCAGCTATCGTCTATTGCGATACTTTTTGCACTCGAATTCTTTTCAGAAATCAGTAGAGCTACACCCATGTTTCAAACGTGCCACCAACACGATTGAAACCATTACACATTACCGTCACAGGACCATTCAAATTTAAGGATAGGAGCCGCTGAGTGCAGCTTGTGGGTGGCTCTTTCAACCTATAACGGTATCTCCCACACGTCATATGCCGCCTATCCAAATCAAATGCGGCCCACAAGATGTTGACACTCTTGCCAGATGTTATTGGCTCTGTCTCTGGCTTCGGCTACGTCAACCAAAGTCCCGAAGTGGAACCGCAAATTGTCAAAGAACTAATTAAGCATCTTCCATGTCGGGAATCCGCCGCATGTTATTGAGCATCCGGCAAATCTTCCGCCAGTAAGGTGTGTAAAACGTCAACAGAGATAGATTGCGATAAATCTCATACGGCCCCATGGACGTATAGAGCTTCCTGTTCTGTCGGTCATATCTGTTCTTTATCAAGTTTCTCATTACGCCACATATTATACGGATTACTTGGAGGAAGTCAAGCGGCAATACTCGGCAATGTCGAAAATAACTCGGGCTATTTTATATGTCAGGTGACACAATAGCCACCATAAAAACAATCCGATTATTTGCCCGCCCCAAAAGAAAATGATACTTACAATACCACTTCCGCCATATTGCATTGGCCACCCCCCCGTGATAACCAAAATAGGACCTATACCAGCAACTATGATAAAACACACTAGACCTATTCCTACTGTGATGCAATAGAGAGAATAAATAAGAGATATAATGAAATAATATGGAGAATTTTTATCCGGGGAAATTGCTTTTCGGTCAAAATAAATATCCAACAGCGTCAACAAAATTTTTTTAATTCCCGCCAGGGAAATTTTTAACCGAAGCTTTGGTAAAGCGGTGGGCCGGTTGCAGGCAGGACACGGAACTATCCTTCCGGCCATTTCTTTTTCATATTCAATTTTCTGTTGACAATCCAAATAAATACATGTGGTTTTCATATTTTAGTATTAACAAGAAATATCAATGAAACCCGGGGTCGATTTGATTAATTCGAATAAGAAGCTGGTCTTTTAATAACCGAATATTATCATAGCCGGGATCATATTCCGAAGCGGGAACTATAACCCAATGCCTTGTCTTAGGGTTCATTTTTCTAAAAGACCCATCGGGAAATTTCTGATAGCATCGTTCTGTTTTCTCAATGGCCCACATTTGTTGTTCCATCTGACGATACTTTTGTTTAAGTAATAGAAGCGTCGTATCACCCTTTTTTACTTGGGAGTGGGTCGGTGGTGAAATAGAACGAGATAAACCATATCTTTGGCGGAATGTTTCTTCCGGTAATGTGAGACTTTGACGAGAATGGGATGGAGTTGATGCGGGAGGTTGAACAACAACCGGAATCGAAACAGGGGAGACTACGGGTTCAGAATCTAAGGAAACATTATATTTCGCAGCAATTTGGCTTTTCAATACCGTGTGAGCCAGAGTCAGTGAGTTTTGATCGGTTTTGTTTTGTTTTTTAAGTTCTTCTAGTTTTTGTATCCATTCTGATGCTAACTCCGCTTTGGCAATGTTATAATTGGAGAATTGCTGCTGTAAGTCGATTTGTTGCTGAATTTGCATGGCCAGCAAATTACTCTGCATTGTCTCGGCAGCAGAAAGTTGCTTATTGATTATTCGCTCCGTTGTTGCAATGCGATTTGTTTCGACTCGCTCAACGCTCGTGGTTCTCTCGGGCTGCAAAAGTATTCTCTCCCCGCTCGTCGTCCGCTCGGGAGCCGAAGGAATAAGGGGTTTTAGAAGAAAAAGAACGCAAATGGCTACTGCCGTTCCACACCCAATCCATAAGGCTTTATTTAGATTCATACCATTTACTATACACATCTTGTATAAAAAGTCAAGAAGGAAGTTTACCTGTCACAAAAGTTCCTTTAAGGATAAAGGTAGGCAGAACTTCTTGGGGGGATTTCGGTGTTTTTTTCTTGCGATTGACCAGCCGAACCGTTTTTCCTACTATTTCTTTCTTCATAGTCCCCATTATAGGGATACAATGAAAAAAGTCAATTCGGGGAAAGCCTTGATTCTTTACCGGGGATTCACCGGGAGCCTGCCTGAGTTTCGATTTCTTCTCTGTGCGATTCAACCACGGAATTGATTGCATCAATGACTGATTTGTTGGCGGGATTTCGTAAATCAATTGGAGTATTATTTTCATCCCATGCCGCCTGCGGCGTCCAGTCTACAAGAGTCCATTGATTGGTCCCCCGGTCATGTCCTTTTTGTCCCCAAAACTCATAAGCGCCAATGCCACTATTTTCAATGCTTCCTTCCATTGCGACTCGGGCGGAAACAGTACGACCATCTTCAAGTTGGAGATTGAAAATGACTAAAGAATTTTCGTTTTCAACTTCAATCTCGACACCGGATGAAGTTTTTATTTCGTTTATAGTACGACGGACGATTTCTTTGACAATAGATTGGAATTGGCTTTTCTTCATGCTTATAAATATGAAGCCCCCGTCCAAACCTATCTGGATTTGTTTGTCTTACTTCCGATCCGTTGGTTGGCAAAGATAAAGGACACCATTATACAAAAGAACAGAGAAGAAAATGATCAGGAAAGCTTGTGGGTGGAATCCGTCATCATTATGAACGGGAAACCCCATCAAAGAGATTATGCTCCCGATAAGGAGCGGATTCCAGATGTTCTCAATAAACCACTTCATAGAATTTTTTGGTTAATCGTCTTCGATTTTCTTGGGCCATCCCACAGCGTTCGTGGAATCCAGCCATATCATACCATTGTAGCTGTAGGCGAAAAGCTTCCGACCGGTGGCTTTCTCTTCCAAGATAGAATAGGAATAGCCGTTCAGGATGCCCCGCTCAACAATTTTCAAATGGTTTGAAACTTCGTTCTTGGGCAACGGGGTCTGTTCATCGCATCCCACAAGGAGCAATGGAATTAGAAGCAGTAGTTTTCTCATCGTAAATCTTTCTTTAGCATAACCCGAACGTGATTAAGGCCCTCAGTGATAAGGGGAACTTGATTACACAGGCGAGACTCATCCGACCATGTAATGTCCACGCCGGGGTCGTCCTGTCGAAGGAGAACTTCGACTCTCAATGTGCCCCGGTGAATAGTCATCTTGTGGGTCTGGATGAACCGCTGCACCGTCTTGTTTTGCTCAGCATCCCAATCCCAAGTGTAGAACTCGGAGGGAGTGGAGTTGTCGTAAAATTCCCGCAAGGTCCGCTCGGCGATTACCGCTCGGCGGTCTAAATTTTCAATGTGCTCTTGCGCCCATTTGGGCAATTTATCGATTTGATCGGGTGTCGGTTTGTCTTTCATTTTCTTACTAATCGTCGGTATTTGTCTAACAATTCTTTGCATTTCTCGGCAGTACAGGATTGGTCAAAAAATCCTTCTTCGTCCAGATATTCCCGGCATAGCCGATTGAACCACCATTTGAGATTATGATTGGGGATCTCGCTTCGGCATTCCTGTACGGCGTCTTGAGTATCCGACCCGAAATATCCGTAGTCAAGAGCTACGAGTCCACGGATAACACCAAATGCTTCTCCGTAATATCCTTCATTGCATACAGATTGACATTTAGCAGGGTCAACCGCCTGTGAATGCGAACATTCCTGCCAGCGGGTCCACAAACAGTCCCGGTGTGCCGCAAACATCAATTTGACTTCATTGGAGATTGCGGTTTGGTTTTTCGCTGAAAGTTTTTTGAACTTTTTCACGCTTTCTTTTCGGTTTCTTCGAATTGAATTGAATTGATTTCCAATACCGAACCATTTGCATAAAAAATTCGGACATCGGGTGTCGTCCATCCGAACCGGTCAGCCAGATAGCGGGCATAGGAATCAATGGTTTCAAAAACCACTTCCCAATTGCGGGCATTGTCAGAAGATGACTTTTCCTTGGACTTTCGGGCATTAACTTTGTACGTTTCCGCAATTTTTTCGGCTTGAGATTGGGTTAATCCCCCCCACACATTAGGCAATTCAATGGCATTACAGGCAGGATGCCATCGATCTCCACAACAATCGCAATCCAAGCCAGCGGCACACCCATCAAAATAGCCACCCAGACTTTCGAGCTTGGCGTCAGCCGCAACGCAAGATTCGGCTTCAATGATAATACGATGACACAAGTTTTTGTCAACGTCAAACGAACCACCGCTGTTGTTCTGACTGTATTCGTAAAACCGGAGTTTCATAATCGTGGAAGTATTATACACTTTTAAGGCGAGTTGTCAAGCGAAACTGTCGTTTTCTCCGTATTCCGAAGGATCATCCGATGAGAAATCGATTTTCTCTTTTGGTCGAAATACCGCCAACAACTCCGTAGCCTTGTGACGTTTCTGACCATTGCACGAGATATTCCGTTGAACATCAAAGAATACCAGTTGCCCGCCATAGTGAGTATACAACTCTCGGGTGTATGCCGTATCGTGATTTGAAATAATCACAAAAGCTCCACGTTTCGCCGCCGCTTGTGCTTCCTGAGCCAATCTATCCTGTTCCGATAAACCAAAAGCATTTTTGGAATATGCCGTGAAGCCAGTTTTTACTTGATCATCTGTAACAAACGGAGGATCGCAATACACGATATCGTTCCTGGCGGCTAATAACATTGTATGGGTGTAATCGGTGTTTGTAATAACCCATTTCTGATTTCTGATTTTTCTTGCAATTTCTCGAAGTTTGTTTGCATCAAATCCAACCGTGGCATACTTGCCGAAAGGAACATTGAACTCGCCCCTCCGATTATATCGACAGAGACCGTTAAACCCGTGCTTGTTTAGGTAAATGAATAACGCTGCCTGACGAGCATCCATTGCCAGCCAATCATTAAACTCTTTGCGAAGAGCATAGTAATCCCTGGCATTATTATAGGTTCCAAGAAATAGGTTTTCACATTGTTCGATGACTTGTTCGGGGATGTCTCGAAGAGCTTTCCACACCAAAATCAGATCGGGATTAATATCATTGACTATAACCACCGGGAAATCAACCACGTTTAGGGCAACCGCACCGGCACCTAAGAAAGGTTCAATGTAGCGGGAATGGTAGGAAGTTGGGAATTGATGAGTGATTTTATCAATCAATTTGAACTTTCCCCCCGCCCATTTAAGAAATGGATGAATGGATTCCATATTGTTTTAACAAACGCAAGGAACTTCTTTGCACAGAGGACACTTGGCATTGAGCAACTTTCCAATGGCTCGGGGTCTTGCCCATGCTCTCAGACAATCGCCACCTTCCCCGCCAATGATTGCAAAACCACCTTCATCAAATCTAACAGTTTGCCAACGAGATTTGGGCATCGTGCCATCCTTGGATGCCGGGAAGGTTTCATCAAAATAAACCCCGGTAACAGGAACCAATCTGTTATCATTTTTGATAATAACGTAAATCCTATCACCTGTCTTTGGAAACTCAGTCCATGGTTTCCAGTTCAGGGAAAGAATGGTTGTGTTGCCAACAGCATCGTCAAGGTTCTCTGTCCAAGTCGAAACCTTTTTACTCGTTTTTTTCCTTTTGCGTTTCGTCATATCGTTCTTGTCCTCGGTCCGTGCGGGGTTTTACCAAAAAAATCTTGTGGTAATTCTTTTCGTAAAAGGTATTCAGGTCTGGCCTGCCCTCGGGGTCATCGGCAGTTGTTTTAACCCATCCGGTTTCTGGAGACCATTTAGAAAACAAACCAAGCATGGCAGCTTCCGCAACTCCCGGCCATAGACCAGTCCAGCGAGCAAAGAATGGGTCATGCCTCATTTCACCTTTTTCATCGGGGCACCCGCCGCACATTAAAACTTGACCACCACACCATGAGCAATGCTCGGTGTCGCATCCAGGCATATGGGTTTCTCCCGGCTTTGCACCGCAATCATGACAATTGGTTAATTCTCGATGTTCCATTGAAATCCTTTTATACAAACAAAGAGCTAACGCTTTCGTTATTGTGAATGCTATTGACTGCTTTGGCAAACACGGGAGCAACGTCAACCACCGTTACGAACTGAGGCGAGAACTGAGTGTTCGTCTCGACGGTATTTGATACAAAGAAATGGTCAATTGTGCCCGTTTGAAACGCATCCTGCAACCGGGCCACACCGATATCGGTGAAGCAACCATGAGTCACGGCACAGAAAACTTCCTTGGCACCCCGTTTCTTACACGTTCCCGCCGCAGTAATCAGGGTTCCCGCCGACTCCGTAAGGTCATCAACAACGAGAACATTTTTGCCATCAACTTCGCCGATAAACTGAGTTGCTTCGACCGTGATGTCGTTCTTGCGCTTCTTGGTTATAATCGCAAGATCCACGTCCAATTTGTTTGCATATTCCTCGGCACGCTTCATACCGCCTACGTCAGGAGCAACCACAACGTCGATTTTGGGAAGAGTGTCCATAAGAGTAGGACGGAATTGCAAATGATCGAATGGCAGGTTTGTGAATCCCGCAATTTGAGGGGCGTGAAGGTCCATCGTGACAACACGATTAATACCAGATGCCGCCAGAATATCCATAACCAATTTCGCACTGATAGGAACACGGGACTTGTCTTTGCGATCTTGTCGGGAGTATCCCATGTACGGGATGACAGCAGTAATCCGACCAGCGGACGCACGCCTTGCGGCATCGGACATGATACAGAGTTGCATCAGGGACTCATTAGCAGGTTTGGTAATGGAGTTAAGTAGAAACACGTCAGCACCCCGAACATTATCTTTCAACTGACAGTACCATTCACCAGAAGGAAACTTGTAATGGTCCACCTTCCCGGTTTTACCAAACAAATGGGGAGTCATTAAACTCCCCAAATTAGCACTAGATTCGCCGCAGAACAGAATACTCTCGTTTTGCTTCATTAAGCAGCGACGGGTTGCTTGTTTACTTTCCTGGCACGGCACATGACTTTGACCGTTGGGAGACGGCGTAGACTATAGGATCTGAGCAATCGCACCTGATAATATTCTCGATTTTCTCCCGCTTGCAATGGCGGCAGAGGCACATTAGCAAATCGTTCGGAAGAGTCCAATGGAGTCTTGTTGAATCCCTCGTAAATTTCAAAGGTATTCTTGTCCAAGTCAATGACATAAGCCCACTCGCAGAACAGAGAATCGGCGGCAAACTCAATACCGGGGCGGGACCATTCACACGTTCCCGCTTGAATCATGCGAAGAACAACAGCCCCAGATGGGTCACGACTCAGTTCTGGGTGAGCCTGCTTGAACTTTTCGGAAACTTCCATCGAACAAAAATTGGACTTGGGATCGGCCCCCACCTCAGTCCAAAACTGTTGAAGCTTTTCAGTTGTGATGAGCTTGACCTTGGACAGACCCTTTAAAAATTTCTCTCGGTCAAACTCATCCCGAAGGAAAGTGAGAATCTCAGCACCAAGGCTTTCCCGATGACCGTCCCACTGTCCGTACTTGGCGAGTTTATATTCGCCGTCTTTCACAACGCATGTCAGATTTCGTGTTCCCATAATGGTGATGATTATACTGATGGTTTAGAAAAAGTCAAGCAGGAAAATCATCCTCGGGCAATTCTCCGGTTTCGGCAACAGAAACGAACTGTTTAAACAACCCTTCGCATACTTTTCGGGCTAACATACGCCCCGATGCTTTATAAAGCATACCCATCGTTTGATCTTCGAATTCAGCCAAATCAAGTTGATCACGCAATACAAAGGTGTCGTTTTTTACTTTCAAATAATCCTTATAGAGCGAAAAAAACATAGTCAGTATTTCTTCGCCCAGAGGAGTTTCCGGCTGAGGATTTTTTTTATTGACTTCCGCCAACAGCCAAATCAGTTCTTTGGCAATCAAATCAATTGCATCAGATTGCTTTAGCAGTTTTTCGTGTGCTTCGTCCGGTGTTATCATATGCATTTAAAATAAAACAATAATCATCTGCAACCCTAGATATATGGTTACATTGGTCCCGCATATGCAGGATTTGATTTTCGAGCCATTTCTTTGACGGTTTACATCGTTTCCATTCCACTCCGTGAAAATGTTCTGACCACGAATGGGCGCTAGCTATTTCATCAAAATATTCTTTGGGCGTATAGTCCTCGGGAATCTGAACGGTTTTCCATTCGGTTGGGCAAGAGGAATGAAGCGTCCTATACTTGTAAAACTTATAGGTCTTAATTCGTTTCTGGGTGTTATAAATAGTATCGCTCATAGAAATGCTCCACCTTCATTTAGTTTAACTGTGATATCTTCATTGGCGAGAGTATCGACAACGAAATCCTATAAGAGTTAAAATATGGCAAAAGAAATCTCATTTGAAAAAGTATTACAACATAACTCTGGATGATTTCAACCAAAAACTGCTCAAACAAGACCATCGATGTATGATATGTCGGGAAACATTTCAAACAAGAAAATCTAAAGCTGCTTGTGTTGATCATGATCATACAACTAATCAAGTTCGAGATATTTTATGCGGTCGCTGCAATTCAGTCGTTGGTTACGTTGATGAAAACCCAACCCTATTGGAAGCCGCAATGGGTTACCTAAAAAAATGGAAAGGTTAAATCTCATCCCATTGCCCAACCAATCAGACCATTAGACCACTCGGGTTTATCCATCGGCACCCAATGTCCTTGTTGCCCATCGGGATGCTCCCACCGATACCACCATTCGCCTTTGCTCGGCTCATCGGGATCGGCAGCGATTATTCTTCCATAAATCCCATACGCCACTTCTTCGATGACGATGAAATTATACAAGCATTCATCCATGCCGCCATAATTCTGCTTCACCGCTTCCTGGGCCTCTTCCACCGTGGGGAAGTGCCCAAACGTCTGAGTATTATTATAGGGCTGATTTAACCGTTCAGTTTCGGATTCAGGATAGTAAGCGATTGCTGTAATGAAGAAACTCATACTGGTTTATCGATAACTTCAAATTCCACCCAATCGGGGCATTTTGCCCCAACACCTTGATAATCAACTGCGTTGAACCAGTCTTGCATTTGGGGAATGTCATTTTCATCCAAAACAATCCGGTATACTTTGAATGGATCTCCCGCAGCAAAAGTCAATTTGAGTTTGATAAATGTCCTCGGGGTTTCCCCAAGCTCACGAAAATGAGCCCCCTCGGGGATATCCTCAAACGTCATTACGTTGTCCTGATTGATTTGTCGTTGCATATTAAATCGTTCTAAGTTTACACAATTCAGCTATTCTGTCAAGATGTAAATTTCGAGTTGCTATGAAGGAAAAACGTTCGTTCTCTTCATCTTCGGTCGCTCTCTTGTCGATTTCCTTTTGCATCAAGGAACGCATGCGATCATGATGGTTAATCAACACTTCAATTTCTTCTTTCGTCAATTCAACTTGCATATTACCAGTATTTTTTGAAGCCCTCTTCACCGAACTTGCTTTTTAGTTTGGCAAAATAAGCATCGGTCTTAATTTTAGCCATCCAGACGTTACCACATGCAGCACCCGTGCGTTCCCGGCCTTTGCAGATAACACCCTCGGTCACAGGATACTTCCCGGCCTTTACATCGGCAATCAATTGGTCATTCAGATTGCCCTCATATATTACCCTTGGGGTCGCCACGTGAGGCGCAACCAATTTGCGGAAATCTTGAGGTAGTAAAAATTTCCGGCACTTGTGACTGAGCATTACATCAAATAAAACAAACCGCATGAACCCCTGTTTAATGTCTTCCATTTCATGCCAGCCAGCAAAGGAGTTAGGTCCAACCCATTCACCAAAGAACATAATCTCTCGCTCATCCCGCCAGTTGTCCTTAATAAGTTGCTCAAGAATTGCAGCGAAATGATCGCTAAAATAAGTTATGGCACCGCCAAGAATGGGATGCGACTCTTCTAGCATTTGAGTGCGGCTTCCAAACTGACAGAATCCACGCTTGCGAGTGTATTTTACTCTGATCGAAGATCCATCAAGCTTATCGAAAGCAATACAGGCTTGGTGTGGAGCCCGATTCGCATGTAAAATGGACGGATATTCAATCATTTATCAGGTTGAGTTGAGACACTAAACCAAATGAAAAGACTTACCATAGCAACCACAAAAATCGCCATCCCTATACAGGCGATTTTGTCTCCCCCTGGCATCCTGCTCATGTTTAGTAACCATTCGGTAATCATATTTTTTGCTTAAAATCTGTTCAACTTTTCAAACGCTATACACGGTTGATGCGAGGCTCTCGCACTGTGTAGAATTGTCGGGTATTCAATCATTTTGTCCAAAGAAGTTCCAATGTTGCCGCCACGGTCTTTTCCAGCGTATTGTAAATCGGGCAGTTGGCGATGGGGTTGTACCTCTTGGCATCTTCAATCCACATAATATCAAGATATTTCATCCGATAAGCGTCATCGGGTCGCCCGTAAACCATCTTCTTACGATCACGAGCCAACCAATAGCCAAACTCATGATTAGTAGTTAACCCAATCAATTCCCGAGTCCTTGGAATCCAGAACATGATAACATGGGCTCCGGTCAAGCCAGCAAACTCCCACGCCGGAAGGTCATACCGGTACTTGTCCGATTCGGTTCTATCGGTGAATTCGGGAATAATCAAGTTGCCGTCAAAATCTTTTTGCTTAAACAAATCAATCGCAGCAAAACGCCAGGATGTTAGATGTTGCTGGTTTCCCCTGACCGTGGGGCCAGCGAGGAACACCGTAGGCATCAGCCAATCTATGCCTTCGAGTTTCGTTTCGTATCTGATTTCACGCATACGCCATACTCACATTTATCACAAACACACATCGGATCACCGTTCTTGACATCCCACGCCACCACCCGCCAATGAGATTGCTGTATATCCTTTTCGTCGGCAAATGTTCCGGACTTCCCACATACCATACATTTAATGCGATATCGTTGAGCCATTTATGCCGTTAGTTTACCGGTTTTTGGCAACTTGTCAACAACATTCTCGATGACCCCTCCAAGTTCCTGCATGACATTCCAGTTATCCATGATAATGTCGATGTCCTCGAACGTCAATTGAGGGCAATCGGTCAGCATTTGTATAAGTGGTTTCCCCTCAACTTCTCGAACCACTCCAATTGTTTGGTTATCCCGTTCGATTGTAAGATGATCCGGATGAATAAAGCAAACAACATGGCCTTTGGGGAGAGTTAAAACATCGTTCATATGAATTAACGGGTATTCGAATTCAATACACTCACCACGTATTCAATCAGATAGACACGGGGGGCCACCGAGATTTTGGCAATTTCCATCGCATTGACTCCGAAGTTGATTAGGAGAATTGCACACGCAATACTGCGAACCACCCACTTCATTCCATGAGCATCGGAAGCAACATATGAAGGAACCGTCCCGGCATACAGTTTGATTTGCCTTGCCGCATAAAAAAGAAGTCCTCCAACAATGGAGAAAACAACAAACCAAATAATGGCCTTGGTAAACCTCCACATAAGAAACTCTTTTACAACCAAAGGAGCCTGCTCCATTGTGAAATCGACGGACTTTGTAATGGCGGTTTTAGACGCTGAATAAACTTCGCCTCCCGCCGTTTTAACACCCCGAAGGATGTCAACAATAACCTCGTTCAGGTTTGTCGAAACCGACGCTCGGGCAGTCGCAGTTGCCTGCTCCAAAACAGTCTGATTCGTTTGAGCCAATACGGGAAATACCAGCATTCCCACTAAACCAATTACAAGTAGTTTTTTCATATGTTGCCCCATTATACCTGTTTCTCACCAGAAGTCAAGAAGGTTTTTTGAGGTTGACTTTTACCGGAGGATTGATAAAATGGGGAACATGATTGATGTATTTCAAATTCAGGATGTAGAACAATTGGTGGAAATGAAGAACGATTTGAACTTCTTCATTAACAAAAAGATTGTTGCCGAGATTTACATCGAACAGGGCAAGGAAAAAATCGAGTTGGAAATTGACCGCCAAATGGCAAGAGAACTTTTAGAAAATGTCCTTAAACGATTAAAACAGTTTAATCAATGCGATGTCGAAGGAGCCATCAAAAAGGTTCGGGGTAGAGTTATTAACTCCAAGGTGTGATTGTGATTTTCATACATAATGGTATATTCATCTCCTAATGCCGATTTTTTAACCACGATTCCTTCGACGTAAAAGTAACTCACAATTACAGTGTCTCCCACGTTGTATGTTTCTCGGATCTCGAAAGAGGATTTCGCCGCCGTTGGATTTTTTGGGGGGAAATGACTGTTTGTCAACCCAATTTTCTGAGCTTCATCCAATATGATGACCGGGGGTATCGAGACGTCTGCTCTCCTATTTAAATAAATATAAGACCCGGCCATCCAAACGACGACGAATAAAAGAAGGAAAAAACTCCAAACGTTAATATTTTTAACTTTTCGCTCATCCTCGGTTGTAAATTTCTCTTTAGATTGGTCTTTTTTCCACATGCTTATAAATATCATGTGGATGCCTCATTAATGCGTAGGTATCACAACAATAACTACTTATTTTAGGAATTTGTGGCTTCTGAGCTTCGGACTCTCGCACCAGCAAATATTTCCCCGCTATTCAAATCATAATGAAAGGATTTGTCAAAAAATCCAAACTTTTTCACTCGATTTAAGTAAACCGTTACCGTATGAGCAGTTCCTACAGGTTTCCCGGTTTTTTTAGAAACGGATGCTTTGACCCATTCGTGGTCTCCGAACGTCATAGCAAGCAAAATATCAGCCTCCGCAACCTTGGCGTTTCGACCATGAAATCCACCCGACGGAACGACTACAATTGCCCCTTGCTGAACGGCGTTCTCTAAATCACCCAAAGAATTGAATCCACATTTACGGGAGAAGGCGGCGTGCAAACGATTGGCGGTTTCTCCGGTAGAATAGCCATACTGTCTTTCATGCTCATTCAAAGGAGTTGGGTCAAACCCTGCCACTTGCCCAAGAAACTGGCACGGAAAGAAAAGTTTCAGTTTAGGGATTTCTTTATTCAAAAACAATTTCACCGCCACATGATCAGCCCACGCTGCCCCGCCTGATACAAGTGTGTCCACGCCATAATCACTCTCTTTGAATTGCTGTAACAAAAGACGGGCGCATTCCATCATGGCTTTAAAATGGTTGGCCGAAAGGCGATTTGCATCTTCCTTTCGGCCAGCCGTTCCGGCGATGGCGAACGTCGTATTCATCACTTAGCCAAAAAATAATGGTAGCAAATCCAGCCCAACAGGAAATAGAACCATGGCTTAGTAAGCAACCCAACAAGCTCGGCAATTTTTTCCGAGTGTTCCCGCTCATCCTTGCTCTTACAAGTATAGTGGCTGCAAGTCCACAGACTAAGCAAAAGGGAGACACCCCACGCCTGAGCCGTGGAAATGGGATCTAAACCAAAAGTACTGACAACAAACCATTCCCACAATTGAGCCCCCACGAAAGCATAGGCCCAAATACTGTAAACCATTAGTGGAATAACGATAATTCCCATAATGATTACCCCAAGGATGATTCCTGCAATGTTAGAACCAGTGTTATTTTTCATATGCGCCTCATTATACACATTCCTCAGCCATTGTCAAGCGGTACTTTTCATATTGTTCTTCCCAAAAATCTACTTCACTGTAAATGACACCACACCGAGGACAAGTAAACGTGTGCGTATCATGTAGCATGATTTCTACATCAAGTTCATTTCGACTAGACCAACCACAATCAGGACAACTTTCCCGCCGCCGCATCCACCAAGGGATATATCGTTTTTTCTTTTTCATGATTGTTTTCTCGTTTCTCTCATGGATTCATCGACACACTCTTTAAGCAATGCGGTGGTATCATCACCCAAATTGTTTGGGGATATGTAATAGAATGACTGTTGAAACCCGGCGTCATCAATATATTCTACGTATGCCGATGTAAACGCAGGGCGGAACATTACCAGATGTTCGGCGATCCATTTGAGATAATCGTTATCACTCATTTTACAATTCCAATTAGTTGATTGCGCAGAACGGGTCCATATACTCTAGAATCTGTGCTGTTGTCGGCATTATCCCCGAGTACCACATATTCGTTTTCTCTCAGGGTTCGATGAGTCGGTGAAATCGTATCCAAATCGCCGGGTATTAAAGCAATTCTTTTGATAACTCGAAATCCGTTGTTGTCAATTAAGACCACAATTTCCCCTCTGCGGGGGGCTCGAAATAAAAGCTCATAAGATTTCACAACAAACAGCGATCCATTGTGATAAGTCGGTTCCATGCTACTTCCTTTGACTTCCCCGACAGCGATGCCCCAAGTGGATACGACAAAGTAACTAATTATCGACCCGACTAGTAACAAAGGAACAAAAAGCTTTCTTTTGCGACTCATGAACCCAAGTATACGGATTTAGTTCGGTTTGTCAAGCCGCTTGTTTGTTGTCAGTAGATGTTTCGACTTCTACGCCGAGGCATTCAGGAGTATCGTCTTCACTTGCTCTTTGAAAATCGGCAAATGCATCTGCTTCTTCTTTCGTTAAGAACTCGAAATGTTTTATGACTTTGACCGTGTATTTTTCCATAAATCCAATGCTTCCTTGAGTCGCCGTCCGTTGGACATACTTTCGTCACCAATATCGGGTCGCTCATCTAAAGAATGAAAAGTAGTAACAATAGAGTTGCGAAATACTTGGGCAATTGGGAGTTTGTTGACCAGTTTATACACTTGAGACAAGTTCATCTTTTTTCGCAAACAATATTGAGCAATGCGGGTGGCGGGATTGCCTTTCATCAGCAAATCCGCCGCCACACTAGCAACTTCAAACTCTCTCGGAGTGAGTTTCATGACCGTCTGTAAGTGGGAATAGGAAGCAGTTTATGCGCCCCAGCTTTGTGCCACTTATCATAAACCGCAAGAACTTCTCCGTTGCGGCCATCGGCTTTGCCATCAGGAAAATCTTCACGAAAAGCCATCGCCCATTCCAGTTCATCGTAAGTAGCCCCAAGCTGAGTTTCATCGGTGCGGGTGTCACTCCACAGACCATCCGTGGGAACGGCTTCACAAAGCTCGGGAAGAACCCCAAGCTCTCGGCACATCTGCCGAACTTCGCTCTTCATAAATTCAGCAATAGGTGAAATATCCACTCCACCATCACCATATTTCGTAAAGAATCCAACCCCAAAATCTTCTACTTTATTACCAGTACCAACTACCAGCCCATCGACACTGGTAGCCGCCTGATAAAGAGCAATCATACGCAAACGGGATTTTGTATTGGCGTGAGCCAAGGGAGACACGTAGTTCCCGGCAAGAGTTTTCTTGAACATATTGTAAGTTTCAGTCAAGTCAATGGTATCACTCACTACATTCTTGAACCTCGACTTTAGCCAGTCAATATGCATTCGAGCATTCTTCAATCCATCTGATCGAGAATGACAAGGAAGAACCAACGTAAGAGTTGGCAACCCGGTCATGGCACAAAGCGTTGAAACAAGAGCCGAATCGACCCCGCCCGATACCCCCACCACAAGAGATTTGCGGTTGGCTTGAACGGTGTAATCTTTTAGCCAATCCTTGACCTGATGAGCTTCATATAGTAATGTATTTTTCATATTCCAAGTTCTTTCTTTACCTGTTCGACTGTTTCTGGATTTCCGGTGTGTTTACCGGGAGTGTCAGATAATTTAACGACGTTAACTGGGCCTCTCCCGAAATTTGCGGTCGTCATTTTAATGACGATATTTAAAGGCGTGACATCTTTAATATCGTTTGTGAGATTGGTTCCAATGCCACCGATAACCGTGACATATTTCCTAAAATATTCGGTTAACTTAATAAAGGACTCGGGATTCAGACCATCACTGAACACGAACTTTTTGCTGGCCACATCAATGCCCAATGATCGGTAATGAACAATCATTTTGCATCCCCAGATCACCGGGTCTCCACTATCTTGCCGAACACCGTCAAACAAACGTGCCCAATAGGTATCCCAATCTCGAAGGAATACACCGGTGGTAAATGTATCAGTTAAGGCAATACCGTTCAATCCTCCAAAATGCTGACTCCAATGAATTGACCACATTTTGTTTGCCAATCGGGGTCCATATTTAGCAGATAGGCCCATAACCATTTCGTGAGCCGAAGTCCCAATAGGTTTCAAATCGTGTTTCTGTGCGAAATGAACATTGCTAGTTCCAAGAAACCCCCTATTAGTTTTCATTAAATGACATACCGCATCCTGGGTCTTATAAGAAAACCGTCGCCGTGTTCCGAAATCTGCCCACAAACAACCCGCATTGCTCATTTTATTTGCTTTGGCAATAATACGGTTGTTCGTTTCAATGTCCGTTTTCTGTCCCGTTAGTTTAAAATAAAGTTCCGAAATAATCGCCATTAATCGAACTTCCCAAAAAATAGTGCGATACCACGGACCCCGAACGAGGACAGAA
>Ga0265297_10004938_pt1 | contig 21040 bp, 15 predicted proteins | sample Munlanlwell13791_FD_192502 | JGI IMG/M metagenome (GOLD analysis project Ga0265297, IMG submission 192502) | Leachate microbial communities from a municipal landfill in Southern Ontario, Canada - Leachate well 137-91 | ecosystem: Engineered > Solid waste > Landfill > Unclassified | place...
GAGTCACGATAACGGCGAGATAGCCAGGCGTTTGAATGAGGCCAATGCTGTGCTAAGCGACCCAGCAGCACGCCGAATTTATGATGCTGAACGCAATAATTTGAAAGGGAAAATAATCGGCGATTATCGACTGCTGGCAGAAATTGCCGAGGGCGGATTCGGCACCACCTATCGCGGTGAACACATCCTAACCGGCCAGCCAGTTTGTCTTAAACATTGCCACAACATCGACCCGGAAGACAACGAGATATTGCTCCAAGAAACAATTGCAATGTGGGACTTGCGCCATTTTTCCATTCCGGCAGTCAGAAATATTATCAAGCTGGAAGACGGGCGTTTGATGTTGGTTATGAGTTTTATTCCCGGCTTGACTCTGGAAAAAGTAATAGAACGAGTCGGCCCGCTCGACCCGGAACATGTCGCCTGGATTACCGAGCGGATCTTAAATGCGCTCAAATACATCCATTACCATGGAGTAATCCATGGTGATATCAAGCCGCAAAACATCATCATCCAAAATTCAACCCACACTATCTCTATTGTTGATTTTGGGCTATCAATGATCAAGCCCAAATCTAATTCCGATAATAAGGGCTACACGCCCTACATGGCATCGCCGGAACAAATCAATGGTTCGGTGTTAGTGCCGGAATCTGATTTTTACAGTTTGGGCGTCACGATGATTTACGCGCTCAGCGGCGACCTTCAATCCGTCAAACATCGATCAGTGCCGGAAAACGTACCGGACGAAATCTGCCAATTCATCCGTCGATTGATTGTCCGTGACGTATTAAGCCGGCCGAATTGGGAAACTGAAGATTTATGCGATACTATCAGAAATATCAGAATCAAATGTTTTGGCCGCAGTTCGACTAATCTCAAACCGATTATCGGTTTGGATTAGATAATCTTAATCAGCCAAGCCAACCAAGGAGAACAGCCATGGAATCCAACGACTTCGATCCGGGCCCGTGGGGAGGACATAATTTCAAAAGCGCGCGCAGCGCCTACGATGCCCATGCCGGCCGGAGCTATAGCGCAGCCGTTTCAGCTGGAAAAAGCAAAAAAGATCTGATCGAACCAGAAATTGTTTTTCAAGCTTCAATTCCTTTAGCAATCATCTCTGATGTTACCGGCTCAATGGGTACGGATCCGTCTGTATTCTTTTCCAAGCTGGGTTATTTGGAAATTGAAGGCAAGGAATATTTAGGCGATGACATGGAAATCTGCTTTGGCGCCACTGGCGATGCTAACGGCGACAGCTACCCCGTCCAAGTTCGGAAGCCGACTAAAGGATTGGAGCTTAAAGATCGTTTAAAAGAATTGATTATTGAGGGCGGCGGCGGCGGCCAAGAAATGGAAACTTATGAATTACTCGCCTTGTATTTCAACCGGCTAGCTAAAACACCGAGAGCTACCCGCAAGCCAATCCTGATTTTTATCGGCGATGAAGCGCCCTATCCATTCATTAATGAAAACCAAGCTAAGCAATTGCTTGGCATTGAAATTAAAGAACGGCTATCGACTAAGACAGTATTCGAAGAACTCAAAAATAACTGGTCGGTTTATTTGATCCGCCGTCCTTATGGCGAATCGGGCAATGTCGATACGATGGATCCGACCAACCGCAAAATCTACAAGGCCTGGGCAGATTTGCTTGGTGAAGACCACATTACTACCCTGCCAGATGCCGAACGTGTCGTGGATATTATCTTCGGTATTTTAGCTGAGGAAACTGGCAAATTTGAATACTTCCGCGAAGAAGTCACTCAGCGACAAATCAAAGATGAAGGCGGAGCCAAAAAGGTCGCTATCGTTTTCAAATCATTGGAATCAATCCACAATCCATTGCCGATTGATGATTCGCAAAAGAAACTGCCCGGACCGGGGAGATCGGTTACTCGCCGGAACTCCAAAAATCCTGCCAAGCCGGGCAAGAAACTGATTTAGGTGAATATCATGATCAGCTTATTCAGACGGAAAGCCAAGCCAAAAATACCGGCTCTGCCCCGCTTGCTGGATGAGGTACTATTGCATGTGACCCTTTGGCCCAGCATGCCGCATTTCACCCGATTCGCCCATAATCGGAAAATTGCCGGCATCCGCCTCAACAGCGCAATGATGAGCAACCCGGAATTGGATCATGAGTTGGAAGAAATAAAGTCAAATCCCCCTTCTGTCCCGCTCTGGTATGATATTAAGGGGCGACAATTAAGAATCACGGAAGTCAACTTCAATCCAAATTATCTGGATATCGTCATCAATCATCCGATTAGCGTCCCTACGCCCGTACCAGTGTTATTCAAGGCCGGATCGGACGGAGCCGAATTGATGAGATTGGAAGATGGTGGCCGCCGACTGATTTTTAACGGCGGTCCAGAATTCATGGTCAAACCGGGAGAATCGCTCCATATTCGGCATCCGCAATTCAGAATTCTAGGAAAGATGTTTACTGTTGAGGAAAAAGAAAAAATCGCCAAAGTCCGACGAGCCGGATTCTCAAGATTCTACTTATCTTATGTTGATAGTCAACGATATGTCGATGAATTCCGTGAGTTGACTGGGCGAGATGCAGAAATCAAATTAAAAATAGAGGATAAGGCCGGTCTAAAATTCGTCGCCGAAGAATACGTCAAAAGCGATAACATATCGCTGATCGCAGCACGTGGCGACTTGTATGTTGAAATCGATCGGCCGCACGACATTATGGCGGCGCTAAAACTGATTATCGCCAAAGATCCTGGGGCGTGCGTCGGTTCCCGCATTATGCTTTCTATCGTCGATGAACCAGTGCCATCATGTTCTGATTTTTTGGAACTGGCCTGGCTTTACGATATTGGCTATCGCGAAATGATGCTCTGTGATGAAATTTGCCTCAAGTCGGAATTACTGACAGCGGCGGTAAATGCTTTTGACAGTTTCCGACTAGCATATAGTCCGTCCATCACTTAACTAAAACTAGCACCGTATCAACAACAACGGCCACCCTTCCGGGCGGCCGCTTTTTTTATTGGAAGTCCCTCGAATACCCCGACCGCTTGGCGGCGGGGTCAACTTCATTTTGTTTTTTAATTTTTTGAAATTGGAAATTGGAAATTTGACATTTCATTTTCTAATAATCCCGCAATTTCTCAATACCCTTAATCTTCTCGATCTTTTCCAGCGCCTTGGCTTCGATCTGGCGGATGCGCTCGCGGGTGACATCGAATTCTTTGCCCACTTCTTCCAAAGTGTGCGCCACGCCGTCCCGCAGGCCGAACCGCATTTCCAGCACTTTCTGCTCGCGCGGCGTGAGTTCGCCGATCACGGCCTTGACGTAATCGCCGAGGATCTGCAAAGCGGCGGCGCGATCTGGCGTCATCGTTTTCTGGTCTTCGATGAAATCCTCCAAAACGCTGTCTTCGCTGTCATCGCCCACGGGCGTGCCGAGCGAGATCGTCTCCTGCGAAATCTTAATGATGTGATTGACTTTTTCCAAATCCTCGCTCATTTCCGCCGCGATTTCCTCCGGCATCGGCTCGCGCCCCAGATCCTGCACCAGCCGGCGCTCGATCTGTTGGAAGCGGTTGATGTTCTCCACCATATGCACGGGGATGCGGATCGTGCGCGACTGATCGGCGAGCGACCGGGTGATCGCCTGCCTGATCCACCAAGTGGCGTAAGTGGAAAATTTATAACCCTTGTGATAATCGAATTTTTCCACCGCGCGGAACAGGCCGATATTGCCCTCTTGGATCAGATCCAACAGCGACAAGTTCTTGCCAGTGAACTTCTTGGCGATGGACACGACCAAACGCAAATTCGCCTTGATCAATTTATTTTTGGCATCAGCGTCGCCCCGCTCGAAACGTTTGGCCAGCGCCACTTCCTCTTCGGTTGACAGGAGCGGCACCTTGCCGATTTCCCGCAGATACATCTGGATTGAATCAGCGGAAATATCGCCCAAGTCCAGCTTCTCGCTCAAAGTTATCTTGGGCGTTTTTTTAACCGTCTCCGGCGACGGCGCACCGAGCGGTTTGGCTAAAAGCGACGGCGCTTCCACCACCGGAATACTGGCCATCTCCAATTCATCCAAAAAATTCTCATACTTCTCAGTATATTCCTCCACTTCCGGAAACAGCAAAAACAGCTCCTGTTCGGTAATGAAACCGCGGATCTTGCATTTTTTCATCAGGCCGGCTAATTCTTCGACGGTCGGCTCGATGATCGCCGGCGCCTCCGCTCGCTCCTTGATCGGCTTTTTCTGGCGCTTATCCTTAATCCGGCTTGATTGCTTAAGCTGATGCCGATGGCCGCCGGACTGATGCTTCCTCGCAACAGCGCGCTTCGCCTTAGCCGGCTTGCGGACCGGTTTTTTCGCGGCTTTTTTATGGGCCGGTTTTCTAATGGGTTTTTTCATGATGTGAATTAGAATTTCCCTCATTGTCATCTCGACCGTAGCCATGTAATCATAGCGCAGCGGAGAGATCGCTTGTATTATTTATCTCCCTTAAAAAAATATTTAATTCTAAGGGATTCCTCCATTACGCTTGGATTACCAAGCTCCAGTCGGAATGACATGAGAATATAAAATTGCACAGTAAACTTCAATCGACTGAGATCTGCTTGATCAACTCGGACAATTCCAGATAGATTTTTTCCGCCGCCGGCTTATCGCCGCTCTTTTCCGCCCGTTCCAGATCGAATTTCAAACGGGAAATATTCGACTTGAGATAATTTCTTTTCAACAATCTAAGCAGATGGTCGAACTCGGCCGCGGCCTCTTTTTCCGGCAAAGCAAAAAAATCCTTTTGGGCCAAAAGATATGACTGTTCCAGCATCGCCAAGACCGATCCTGATTGATCAGCAGTAGCGACGCTGTTTTGGGCCGGCGGTCCAGCGACTGGGGTTTTGATCTGAGAGATAAATTGATCAAAAATAGATTGTTCCTTTCGCTCCCCGGCGCCAACTGTAAACAGTCCGTTATTTTTAGTATAAAACAAAATCAACTCATTGTAAATACCCCGAAGCAAATCATCCGGAATCAGGTCGGCCGGCAAGCGTTCCGCCAATTTAGCCAACAAATCGGGATAAGCCCAAACAATCGCTAAAATCCGCCTAAAAACGATTAAATCAGGGCTATTTATCGCCTTTTGGTCCGAAACAGCGTCAGTCGAGCCCTGGGAGGCCGAATTCGGGCCCTCCTGATAGGCCGTCTTTGGCCCCATGGTCGTTTGGGGCGGGTTTTGGGACTTTAGAGCCAGTTTAGCCGCTCTTTGGCGAAAAGTGGTTTCGTCGATCCGCAACCGGGAAGCATACTCCCTGAACCAGTAATCCCTGATAATCGCATTGCCGATCTTATTGATTTTCTCAGCCAGATAATCGGAAGCGGCGGCCAGATCCTCGGGCGAATCAAGATTGCGGCCTTGGACGGCGCGGCGATGAAAATATTCCATGACCGATTCGGCGCCGGCAATGGCCTGCCGCCAAGCGGACGGATTCTTGGTCGCGCACTCGCCCGGATCCTTGCCCTCGGGCAAAGTGATGACGCGGACGTTCATTTCCGATTGCAGCGCCAACTCGATCGAACGCAAAGCCGCGCGCTGGCCGGCCTCGTCCATATCCAGCGACAACGCCAGGTTGCCGGCATAACGTTTAAGATTTTTTAATTGCTGTTCGGTCAAGGCCGTGCCGGAAATGGAAACGACATTCCTGACGCCGGCCTGATGCGACGGGATGACATCCATATAGCCCTCGACCAGAATGCACTCGCCGGCTTGGCGGATCGCCTCCTTGGCCTGATACGAGCCGTAAAGCGTTTCGCTTTTGTTATAGATTTCGGTCTGAGGCGAATTGAGATATTTGGCCGGCTCATCGGCTTTAAGGGCGCGGCCGCCGAAACCGACGGTCCGGCCGTGATGATCGACGATCGGGAAAATCAAGCGGTGGCGGAAACGGTCATAAGAGGCGCCGCCCCGCTCTTTCTTGATCGCCAAGCCAGCGGCGATGATCTCCTGTTCTTTGTAGCCGCGTTTTAATAAAAAATCAGTCAAATTGCTCCAACTGTCAATCGCATAGCCAAGGCGGAACTGTTCGATCGATTCATCGTTAAGGCCGCGTCCCGTCAAATATTCCCGCACGGCTTGCGCCTGAGGCGAATCCAGTAAAACCTTATGCCAATACTTGGCGGCCAAGTCGCAGAGATCGTAAAGCCGATTCTTCCGGCTTAATTGTTCGCGATTCTGATGAGACAGCGTAACGCCGGCTTTCTGCGCCAAAACTTTCAGCGCTTCAGGAAATTCCAAATTCTCGATTTTCATCAAGAATTCAAACACATCGCCGCCCGCGCCGCAACCGAAACAGTGGAAAGATTGCCGAACCGGCGAGACAATGAAAGACGGGGTTTTCTCATTATGGAACGGGCAGGAAGCTTTAAAAATGCCAGTCCCGCCCGGCGACAAACGCAAATATTCGCCGATGAAGTCGGCGATGTCGATCTTGTCTTTTATTTCTTGCACTTCGGGACTGGAGGCCATGGGACAGAATTATGAATTATGAATTATGAATTATGAATCAAACAATTTCCCGCTGTCATCTCGACCGAAATGGTAATCCATCGAGCGGAGAGATCCCTTAATCTAATTAATAAAAGGGATTCCTCCATTCCGCTGTGATTACACGACTTCGGTCGGAATGACAACCAAGAGATGCTTAAATCATACAATATAACTAGACCCGGGCGCAACCGCAGCCGGCAATTTGACAAAAAATTTCAGATATGCTAATATCTGACATTGATAAGCATTGTTTTATCGGGCACCTTGACAACCTGATTTATTAATAACCCAAGCAACGGGAGGAAAAATCATGGGAATTGACCGGCTCCAGCAAATGGACGAGGAAGCGCAAAAATTCAAACAGAAACTGCTGAAACACATCAACGAGGAAATCGATTTTCTGATCGAGATGAGTTTCCATCATGACCGTATTACTGAAGCGGATCTGCCAATTGAATACGGATTCGTTGCCAAAACGCCAGTAGTCAGGGACTTACTGGCCACCGCCGATGAGGTTTCGGCCTTGCCCGGTTACAAAAAATTGAAGCAGATTTGCGACCGGCATAGCTGCGCCATTCTACTGAGAATCAGCGAATCGGGCATGCCCAATGAGGGACTGTTTTTGCAAGAATTTTTTATCAAAATCTACCATTGCCCCCAGATAATGCGGGCTGAAAAGGAGTAGAGACATGAACAATTCGGCGAAAAAAATGCGAGCAATCGCAGAGTCGGCTCGTCAAGCCAAAGAAAAAGAAGTGGACGCCAAATTGGAAAAATTCCTGGCTTGGCTTAATCAGCAATTTCTTTATATCCTGAACAATCTGTCGGCAAGCATCGAGGCCTGCGCCAAGGCGGGCGAGAATCAATGCATCATAACCATCCGCCCCACCTTTTGGCAAGTATGCGCCATGGTTCTTTCCGGCGATTCCGATTATACAGCTACCCCGAGCATCAGCCAGCTCGGGGCCTTGCCGGGATATGAAAATATCTCAAAATATTGCGAGGCGGGCGGTTTTCGATTGCAGATGAGAACATCTTTTTATCGTATTAATTTACTAACGAGAGAACCGGTAATCGAACTCACGATCAGTTGGTGATTGACACTGAAACCGCAACCAAGGAGAGAAACCCGATGCTATCAGCCAAACAATGGGATGAACTTTATGAAGTTTTGGATAAAATCTCCGCCGAAGATTTGACTGGAGTAAGCTACCACGGAACCGGGGTCTTCAGCTTCGATTCAGCAGGTAATAATGGTTTGGAAATCGCCGCCGTCAAGTACTGTTTGCTTCGGCGGCTGGGCGATAAGTACGACATCGCTTTAACAGCAATGACAGTCGACGGATACGACCAAATAATTCTGAATTTCGAATTCTCGCCAAAATGAATAACAACCGCACTTTCAATCAAACCGCCACCCGGAAGGGAGGCGGTCTTTTTTTGCTTATGCAATTTTCACATTTTGGATAAATTTATAAATTTATTGATCATTTTTAATTTCTTCAATCTCATCCAAAACTTCGTCAGCCGGCGGGCGCTTCGGCAACAGCGAGGCCAAAGAGATTGGCTTGGCATTAAGCGCTTCGTCTTTAATGATATTCTCACCGCGGCCGCTCAAGCCGGCGCCGCGATCCAAGGGCTTCTTTCGCCGTTCCTCGCGAACCTTCCGGAAACAATCGTCGCAATAAGCCGGCCGGCCCGGTTCGGGCTGGAATTTCAGTTTGAAGTCCTTTTGGCAAGCGGCGCACTTGGCGTCGAACAATTCCTGCTCCGATTCCGCCTTGACTCCGGAAATCCGAGGCATCGCCGGACGACCGGCTGACACCGCCGCTGATCTTCGCGGCGCTTCCCGGCCGGCTTCGCGCCTGACGCCGTCATCACGCCGCGGACGATCGAGCGGACGGACATCATCACGACGCGAGCGATCTTCCCGCCGCGGACGTTCTTCAAAGCGCGCCGATGATGTCCCCTGGCCCAAAGACGACAAACTCATGGCCGGCGCGGCCGCCGCTTCTTTGGCCGGCACGATCTCGCCCATTTCATAGTCCTCGCCGCCGCCGGACATTACGCCCATTTTTTCCGCCAAGTCCATGCCGCTCCAGCGATTGATTTTGTCTTCCACTGTGGCTCGCGAATTAGCATAACGTTCGCGCGACACCTGAATGACTTTTTCCCGGCTGTCGGTGCGGTAATCGCCGAATAACGGCGGCAGAGTATCGGCCGAAAAGGGATCGCTGGAAACGCCGTCAATCATCAGTTTAAGATAAATGGCGAAAGCCGGCAGATTAACCAGATCCTCCTCCTCAAAAAAAGGCGTGAACTCCAAAACCAAACGCTCGGCATCAGCCGCGCCGGTCCGGAAACAGATCAAGGTGCCGACATTGCCGAAAACCGCCGCCGAAACCTCTTCCGGCAGCTGCTCAATGTATTGATGCGCCACCACCAGATTCAACCGGTATTTTCTCGCTTCCGATAAAATATTAGAAAAACTGTCCGTAGCGAAATTCTGGAATTCATCGACATAAAGATAGAAATCCTTGCGTTCTTCTTCCGGAATTTCCACGCGGCTCATCGCCGCCATATACAGCTTGGTCACGATCATGGAGCCCAAAAGCTGCATCGTATCCTCGCCGATCCGGCCTTTGGCCAGATTCAAAATCAGGATTTTCTGGTTGTCCATGATGTCGCGCAGGTCGATCGTGGATTTGACTTGGCCGACGATGTTCCTGATCAAGAAATTAGACAGGAATTGGCCGACCTTGTTCTGGATCGGCGAAATGACTTCCTGCAAGACGCGGTCGTTCCATTTGGTGAATTCATTGACCCAAAAGGAACGCACGACCGGATCCTTGATTTTTTCCACGACTTTATCGCGATAATCCTTCTCCACCAGGATGCGCATGACACCCAGCAAAGTCGAACCGGGATAATCCAACAAAGCCATGATAGTATTTCTCAAAATATACTCCAAGCGCGGGCCCCAGCTTTCGGCAAACTGTTTCTTAAAGACCGAAACAATGCCGGAAGCAATTAGGTGCTTGTGCGTCTCTTCGACCGCTTCCATAATATTGAAAGCGATGGGGAAACTCGTATCGGCCGGGTTCATGTAGACAACGTCATTGATGCGGTTCGGCGGGATGAAATCCAAAATCTTTTCCGCCGTATCGCCGTGCGGATCGATATAGCAGCAGCCCTCGCCGTTGATAATATCGGAAATGATCAGGTTCTCCAAAAGTGTCGTTTTGCCCATACCGGTCTTGCCGATGATATACATGTGGCGGCGGCGGTCATCGCGCTTGATGCCGAACGGCCTCAGCTGATGGCGATAATTAGTCGCGCCGAAAATCGTGATGTTGTCTTTATTGTTGGCTTCGGGCATACAGACAAAATTTTATAATTTTCAATTTTTAATTTTGTTGTCATCTCGACCGGAGCCATGTAATCATGGCATAGTGGAGAGATCCCTTGCATTAATTCTAAGGGATTCCTCCACTGCGTCCGTCCGCCAGCTGGCGGATACCGGACTTTGGTCGGAATAACACTAAGCGAATGGTAAATTAGAAGGCGGCGCGGCTTTCTTCAAGGCAGAATCGCTAGAAATAGGCATAGCCGAAGGGGCGTGTGGAGCAACGGGCGCAACCGGCGGATAATCAGCTGCGGCTGAAGGCCGCTCAACTGGAGCTATTGGGCTGGCTGGCGCTGTTTGGCCTGGCGCCAGCGGCGCTAGCGGCGCGACTCTGGTCGGACCCTGGCGATGGCTTTCCTTCTTAGCTGCCGGAGCGGCGCGCTCATGATACGGCAAACGCGTCGGCGGCGCGGCCCTCTTGCTGCCAATCTTCTCCAACTGGCTGGCCTTGACGGTCATGACCGGGAAATGCCACATCGTCGCCAATTCTTCCGGATTAAGCAAAGTCAGCTTGGACGAATTATTGGATTCTCCGTACCAAGCCGACCGATTGCAATACCAGCGCAAAATCCGATTCTGCCTTTCAGCGATGCGCCGATCGACAAAAAAATAATCAGCACTGGTCTTGGTCAGTCCGCCCGGCTTGAAAGCGTTGGCGTCAGCCGTATTGAATTGCTGGATCGAACCGACGATGCCGGTCACGCCGCGGCCCTTGGCAAAAACATCTTTCCGGCCGAGGTACACCAAACGGAATTTGACTTTGAACGCCTGCTTGGACAACTTGCGCTCCACGCGTATCAACACGTCGCGTTCGCCCGGGGAAATCTTAAACATTTTCCACTGGTCCTCTTCCTTTTTCTTGTCTTCTCCAGAACCGAAAGGATTGATGCCGAACGCTTCGTTCATCAATCCGCCGCCGATAGCGGCCACGCCGCCCATCGGCCCGGAGATGATCTTGGTCGGATCGAATTTTTCCGGCGCCTTATAGTCCTTGCCTTGGGAAGTGGCGACGATTTTCTTGGCCTCCTCGCCCCAGCCCGGCGGCTGCGGCTGAATGACTATCTGAAGCCAGGCCTGTTCGCCGGGGTTCAATTTACTCATCACCTCCAACAAATTAGCCATCGGATCCAGAAAGGTCTGGGTCTGCTGATGCTCGAATTCGATATAAGTGCGGATCGGGTAGGGATAGGGCTTAACCAGCACGAATTCCGAGCCCCACAAGTTATAGATTTTATTGGGAAATTTCAGCTTGCGGAAAGAAACCGGCCGGCCCTGCGCATCCAGTTCCTCAGAGTCATAATCGACATAATCCGAAACCTCGTTGATTTCCGCGTCCGGATATTGGGAATAAACGATCGATTCGATGAAATCCCGGAAATGAGTCGGGGTGCGGATTAAAAATCTGGTGTGGCCGTCGATAGAAACAACTTCGAACGAAAAACTCTCTGTCACCTTGCCATTCCAATACTTGTCAATCAAATTGGAAGAAGTAAAGACACCGGCCATGGCGGCGAACAGATTTTCCACCGCTTTCGGCGTCTGTTCGTTATTCTTAGGGATATCGACGGCCAAAAGGACGTGCTTCCATTTGCCCATATATTGGCCGGCGCGATATTCCAAAAAAACATCCTTATAAATGCCCCACATCAGGACGATAATGAACAACACCCAGCCGCCATGCAGCATCATCTGAATGCCGATGGTCGCCGGATCTTGGTTGGCAAAAGCCGAAAATTGCTGCAGCCAATCGCCGGTCTGCAGATAGTCCTGCGAACCGCTGAGAAGTCCTCCGATAATATCTTGGTTGGGATTCATGGCTATATTATAACACAGAAACATTAAAACATAAAAACACCAAATCATTAAAACAAACTGCCGTTAAAAAACTCGCACCGAAATTAATCGGAGCGAGTTTTTCAAAATGTTTTTATGTTCTTGTGTTTTAATGTTTTTAGGATTCCTGCTCGGCAGCTGTTTCAATTATCGCTTCGTCTTGCAAAGAATACTTGTTCTTGTCGTTTTTCTTGATTTTGGAATTATTCATCAACGACAGGTAGACGGTGGAGCGCTTGACATTGCGGCGAAGCAGGACTTTATCGATCAGCTGATCTTTAGCCAACGGACCTTCCGCTTTCAAAACCTCTTCAATCACTTCCGCCACATTGCCCGGCTTATAGCCCCACTCAGCCAAAGCATAAATGCCGCGGCCGACCAGGACGTATTTCTCGTCCAGAATCAATTCATTATGGACGGTCGGAGCGTAAGCGACTTTGCCGTCAAAACCGTTGTCATTGATCGAGCTGGCGATTTCCGTAAAATGCATCGGCCGGCCGGCTTTCTTCAAAGTCAGATAAATTTTATCATTGATTTTTTTCGGCTTGACGATGCCCCAACTGATCAGGCCCCAATTATCGAAAATATCCTGCTTGATCTTTCTGGAGGCGCGCAAATAGCTCTCCAAAATCTTATCAACATCTTCCTCGGTGGCCTCCAGCATCGTGGTTAACGACAGAATCCGATCCTTATTGGCCTGATAAAATTCAGAGCCCTTCAATTTAGCCATCAAGTCCTCCAATTTAACCGGCTCTTCATTGGTCTCGATAATCCTGACCATTTCAGTGATGACCGATTTCAAAAAGTCAACGTCAGCCGAAGACAAGCGCCACAAATGATTAAATTCGCGATCCTGATGAACGCGGTTGATATTATCGGAAAAGATATGCTCGGCCAAGAACAGCAAGGAATTCTCCGCATCCGGATGGGCAGTCATGTAATTCAAAACATTCTCCAAAAAGAAACCCTCTTCCATGACGCCGCCGTATTGCTCCAATAATTGAACGACCAAGTTTTCCGCTTCTTTGATTTCCTCCTTAAGATCGCGCAAATCCATCAATTTTTTGATTGATAAATTTTCGATTTGGCGGACACGCTCGCGGGTGATGCCATAACTCTGGCCGATTTCCTCCAGCGTATGTTTTTCCGGCCGGCCTAAGCCGAAACGTCTGACTAAGACATCTTTTTCCTTATCGACCAGATTGGCCAGCAAGGCATTCAAGGTCTCGACCGGGCTAAAGGCGGATAAGCCGTCCCTGAACTTGTTTTTTCGCACTTGGTCTAAAATTGACATATTTAATATGATTACAATAGTTGAATATTTAGCTTAATTTAAACAAATTATCTAAACAATATATTTTTATACCTTAATTATATCAAAAATAACACTATTTGTCAATAGAGCCAAAAAAATAAATAAAAAAAGCGGCTCTTTTACCGAGCCGCCGGTCATTTTCTTAAAAGTGCTAAAGCTGATTGTCCAAAAAAACAATACGGCTATCAATTGATTTACGGCTCCGCCACCGATAAAAATGAAGTACTTCCGCTTGTTCGCGATCAGTCAAGACTAATTGCCAATCAGCGCCGCGGGTCTCCGCGCTTAAGGCCAGCTTGATGACTATCGCCAGGAAATAAGTCGGCAAAGAACCTTCGCCCGTCACTCGCAAACGAGAAAAATCCGCCCGCAATTCGCGCCAGCCGCGATTACTCTCAATTCGATTAAGATTTTTTTCTAACACATCCAGGCGCCCATTGCTGCCTAGGAATCCTTCAACCGTAAACAAGCAACGATTGCCGCTGAAATCCAATCTGGATTTTAAAACGGCCGCCGCCTGGCGTACTGATTTAACAGCCATAGTCCCCTCCTTGTCTTTGCCGTTTAACAAAAATCTGAGTTAGAAAGTGCATTGTTTATAATTACCTGATCTTAGCAGGCATCTCCCGGCTTGTCAATTAATTAATGCACAAAAAAACAAACGAAATACAAAAACCCCCTTCGCGTGGTCGCGAGGGGGGAAAAAAAGAACATCAAATCATAAGTAATAAATAATAAAAATCAAGAAGCTACAAAACATAAGCTACCTAAGAAAAACTGCGGGAGGGACGGCAACCCAGACGGACGTAGGCAGCGTCGGCGTCAACGGCATGGACATCGATCCGGCGAAAGTCGGTGTCCCAGGGCGACGCGAAGACCAAACGGCCGGCCGAATAAGACGATGGCAGCCAGTTCCCATACTCTGAATCGATATGGCCGGATCGGCCTCCAGCATCAAACCGCTGACGCTGGAAAATCGCATACCAACTAAGGGTCAGTCCCTGATCCTTGATTCTGGTTGAAACGCCTGGGGGCTGAAAATCAATGGGCAAATGACCGCTTCGTTTAATAATCGCCTCGATCTGCTTAAGATTTTTACCGGTCAACGCCGATGGCGACAGACCCAGCGTAGCCTTCAAGACCGGATGCTGATCCAATTCGTCAGCCCCGTGCAAAAGCACTAGGCGATTGCCCGAGCGGCAATTACGGGCATCCTTGACGCCGGCGAACGAGCCGCCGGCTTGAAAATTGTTTCCTTGCCAAGTCGGCTTAAAACCCTTGGCCATCAGTTTCCAAAGCTCGGGCAGAGACGGCAGGCCATCGGGTATCATTAATAGATGATCATAACCGAGTGTCGCAACCTCTTGCTGGATGGCCTCGTAATGATGGCGCCAGATAGACAGCATCCTGTCAGCGTCGGGTAGGGGCAGGCCATACTTCTTGTAAAATGCCTGCTGTGCGGCTAAAACTGAGTCGAAATCAATAATTATCGGCGGGGGCGGATTCCAGTTGAAAACCGCTGTTATTTTCGAAAAATACCCTTTCTTAGCCATGACGCGGGTCTCCTTTCGGTTTGTCTTGTTTGCCTTGATTTTGTTTTCTTTAAACTCTTCTTATCTTAATCAATAAAAAGAACACTCTTAATGACGTATTATACAGGATGAGAGGAAAATATCAAGGGGGCGTCAATTAAGCCGCCAGATCAGGCCGGCCAGATAGGTGGCGAAGCAAACCCAGATGAAATACGGCCACAACAGAATCGAGGCCGGCTTATTCTTCGGCCAAAGCTTAATAATCAAAACGAGATTGGCTAAATTCAAAACGACCATTTCAACGATGGCCCAGCCCAGCTGGTGCCAGCCGAAGAACACCGCGCTCCAAAAAAGATTAAGCGCGGCACTCGCCGCAAATAGCCAGACGATCGCCGAAAAATTTTTCGGCCGAGGTTGCTGGTTCCAAACCAGCAGAGCGGCGATGGTCGACAGGATAAAGATAACTGTCCAAATCGAACCGATGACTGAGCCGGCCGGCGCCAAACCCGGCAGAACCAAAGTCCGATACCAATCCATGCCGGCCGAGGTGATAAAACTGCCACCGACGGCCACGGCAATGGTGACTGCCGGCAGATAAACATAATTAATTTTTAATTTCATATTTTTTCTTGTTTAATTTCTTTTCTGATTTGCTCCATCAAACGGAGATAAAAATCCAAATTATTGAGCGTGGCCAAGCGCATCGCCAGCGGTTCGCCGGTCTTGAACAGATGATGGAGGTAGGCCTTGCTGTATTGTTTTAAATTCGTCTGATTGATCGGAGAGAAGTCCTGTTTGAATTTGGCGTTGATTATGTTGATAGCATGATAAAACGGTTGACGGTTAACGGTTGACGGTTGGCCACTAAACACATACAGCCGCCCATGCCGCGCTTCGCGCGTCGGGATGACGCAATCGAACATATCGATCCCCCGCTTGACCGCTTCGACGATATTCTCGGGCGTGCCGACGCCCATCAGATAACGCGGCTTGTCCGCCGGCATCGCCGGAGCCAGATAATCCAGCACCTCGTACATCAACTGATGACTCTCGCCGACCGCCAAGCCGCCGACCGCATAGCCGTCAAAATCCAGCTTTGCCAAATCCTTAAGCGACTTTTCGCGCAAGTCCCGATGGACTCCGCCCTGGATGATCGCAAAATGTAATTGATTTTTATTATCTTTAATTTTTAATTTTCTTAATTTCTTAATTTCTAATCGCGCCAACTTCGCCCACTTGGCCGTAATCTCAACCGCCTCTTTAACTTCCTGATGCGTCGCCGTCGACGGCGGACAGACATCTAGAATCATCGCGATATCCGAACCGATCACCCGTTGGATTTCCAAGACCTTTTTCGGCGTCAACAAATGCTTGGAGCCGTCCAGATGCGAACGGAACTCCACCCCGCCGGGCAGAATCTTCCTGATCTTGGACAAGGAAAAAATCTGGAAGCCGCCGGAATCGGTCAAAATCGCGCCGCGCCAATCCATGAATCGATGCAAGCCGCCCGCAAGCCGCAAAACCTCCGTTCCCGGCGTTAAATGCAAGTGATAAGTGTTGGATAATAAAATGCCCGAACCCAACTCCTTAATATCATCGGCCGCCAGATTCTTAACCGCCCCCTTGGTGGCGATCGGCATAAAAAACGGCGTTTTGATGACCCCGTGCGCCGTCTTTAATTTGCCCAGCCGAGCTTGGGATTTTTTGGATTGTTTAAGGAGTTTAAATGGCGGCATCTTGACAAATAAATTACTCCACGATCCCGCTCACCTGACCCAGAATCGGATCATTGAAGGCAGTCGTGATCGCTTTGACGGTTTTGGAAATGGCGGCGCCGGTATCCAGATCCTTGGCGGTCAAGGAAATCTCCGGCAATAAAATCAATATCTTGCCCAAATCGCTTTCAGTCGGAGAAATGCTTAAATTGAAATTCGCCTCAGTGCCGCGCGCCGTCTTGGGCAGTTGGGAGATCATCCAAGTGATTTTCCTGGCTTTGGCGCTGTAAGCCACCTCGCCGGTATTGTGCGATTCCTTGTTATCCCAATTGACATTGTTCGGCACAGTGGCGGTAACGATGATATTGCCAATATTATGCAGATTATTAGCCAAAGTCAATTTGATATTATAAGAAGAAGCGCTGCCGGCTTGCGGCTGAATCGGTCCGGCGCCCAACGCCAAATTATCTTCATTGTAATACCGGGCCGAGGCCTGCAGACCCAGATCGGAATTGATGGAATTATTGACTGTCCGGCTGACAATCGTGTCTGTTCCGCCGCCGCTGTTCGCGATTTCGGCTTCGGCGTAATTCTCGATATTGAACTGGGTCACCGCCGCCTGATTGAGATCGGCCAAATCCTTGACTCTGATCTGCCAGGAAATCTCGCCGGTTTCGCCCGGCCTCAAACTCAACAGCTGAGACACCTCTTTGCCGGTCCAAATTATTGTTTCGCCTTTTTTCTTGCCGGCGTCATCGTCCATCAAGGTCTCCCAATCTAAAACTTCCGATTTAAGATAAGCGGTCAACTTGACGTTTTTCAATTCCTCTTGGCCGGTATTCTTATAAGCCAAAGTATAAAACAGCAAGTCGCCGAAGCTTACCGCCTGATCCTCGCCGGAACCGTTGATCACCAAGGATAATTCCAACTGGTCTTTGATGACGCTAGTAACGACTGACTGCTCTGCCAACAGTACGGAATTGCCACCCTGCTTGACGCTCGCCTTGATCTTTATTTCCTGATTGCCGGCTTCAACGATGCCGGCATAATTGCCGATGATCTTGATCTGCTTGGGGCTGGACTCGGCCGCCTCCGGACTGGAAGTGGCTAAGCTGGCAATCGTCCAAATATTATTAGAGCCGTCTTTGGCCGGCGGCTGCGACGAAATGACCGTGAAGGCAGCCGGGAATTCAGCCGTCACTTCGATGTCTTTCAATTCCGCCTCGCCGAAATTCTTCAAATTGATGCCATACTCCGCATTCTTATTGGCTAAAACCTTTTCCTCGGCATCAATCGTCAGAGTCAGAACGGAAGAATTGACGCCTAAATCGACTGAGGCCTTCTGATTGAATTCGGCGTTGATATTCTCCGGTTTGAAAGTCAGAACGCCGGAAAGATTCAAGATGTCGCCCAAGCCCGCGCTGACCCGGCCGGCTAATTTTATCTCCTTGGTCTCGCCGATTTTTAAAACGCTGATGTCCCAAGTGTTGCCCTTATCGCCCGTCGCCTCCGGCGTACTGGACGCGGACTGAAAATACTCCGGGTAAAGCAAAGAGATATTAAGATTGTAAAGATTAACTTTTTCGTTATTACTGATGATGATCGTATAGGTCTGCAATTCGCCGGAAACCACGCTGATCGGCGGCTCGATCTTGAAGACAACGCGCTCATTGGTGAAGGTCTCTTGATTCAAATTGGAAAAAATAATAAAGCCGGCGATCGAAACCGCCAAGAGCGCGGCAAAAACCGCCACCAATGAATAAAGGATGGTCTGCCACAAAGGGCGCTCCGACCGATCCAATCTGGTCAAATCCGGTATCTGCCCGTCATTATCCGTATAAACATCGGCTAAATCGCGCTGGATTTCCTGCGAACGCCCGCTGGCCGGCTGACGGCGGCCGCGTTTCAAGCCGACAGTCAGAATCGGGCTGTGATTCTTGTCGGTGATGACTTTAGCGACATCATCCTGCATAGTGCCGATATTATTCTCCAATTCCGTTATTTCATCATCCAAATCAACGACCGGTTTTTTTGTGAAGCTAACCATAATAAATAATATGTTAATTCCTTGAGTGTTATTTTGCACTTTTAATTAATTCAGTACTATTGTCATTCCGACCGAGCCCCAAGGCGAGTGGAGGAATCCCTTGCATTAATTACATTTAACTAGTATTTTAAATAAATTCAAGGGATTCCTCCACTGCGTCCGTCCGCCAGCTGGCGGATACCGGACTCCGGTCGGAATGACAACGAGAAATAAAAATCATAAATAATACTGCGGAATCTAACGAGTAATAAATTTTGTACTTTGTATTGAAAAAGGATTGGATAAATTTATTTCTTAGTGAAGCCCGCAATCAAAAACTTATCAGTATCGGTTTTGCCGCTCCAAAACAGCTTGCCGGTTTCGATTTGAGCCGATTCAGGATAAGACGATTTCAAATTGAAGCTGGCCGGATAAACGACTTCGGCCATGATCTCATCGGCGCTGCGTCCGGACTGTTTTTGGAATTTCCAGCTGTAAGCGGCGGTCTCCGGCGAAAAATAATCGGCAGCCAGCTCGATCAGATTTTTCGAGCCGTTATCGAATGAGACCTTGAACGGCAACTTATAAACCAGCAGCAATTCGCGCGTTTCGCCCGGTCCGACTATCGACCAATTGGCAAAGACGGTCTGGCCGTTTTCTTCGTAAACTTTCGTCCCCGATGAAGGATCAATCAGCGCCGAATCCTCCGCGGCCAATTCCGGCTTCAAAGCCAAATCAGGATTAATCGGCTTGAATTTATCAGCCGTAAAACCCTTGAATCCCCTGGCCTCAATCAACTCGCTGCCCCGCGGCACATAAACCCTGATGTAGGAATTATTGGCCAAAGCCGTAAAATAATCATCGATCGGGCCGATATGGCGGCGTTCGATCAGAACCGTGTCCAAAACCGTGCCGTCGGCCTGGATTTCAATTGTCTGATAGATTTTTTGCCTGACAACATTATCGGTTTTGCCGCCGGCGATATTCACCGTGTTAACGCTCAAAAAATCGCTGCCGCCGATCGGATCAAGCCCGCCCGACCAGTTTTTTGACGAAGCGAAATTTTGCAGCTCGCCGGCCGAAAAATACAGCTGGATGTCCCGCTGCCGCAAGCCGTCGCCGAGCGCCTCGGCCAGATTAAAAATCTCTCGGGGATCGGTTTTGATTAATTTTTCCGTCAATAGCGGAGCTAATTCAGCCAGAATTTTTTTCGGCTTGGTTTTTTCAACCGCCTCCAATTCGATGCTCTTCTGCAATTCGTATTCGAAATTATCAGCAGTGATCATTTTGCCATATTGCGGCAGATTGATCGGGCCGACAACGCCAAGCAACCGGCCCAAGAAAGACGAGTTGACGGCAATCACGCCATCAATGGTCGGTCCGCCTGATTTTTCATAAAACCACTTGATATTCGCGGCCGATGTCGGAAAATCCGGCCACCAATTGGCATCTTGGAATTCCCAACGGCTCGTCACCAATCTCAAGGCCTCCGGCGGAACTAACGCTTCAGCCAAGCCGGCGCGGACATCATAAGTGCCGCCCTCCGGAATCGAGATTTTTTCTATCTGGCCGTTCCTTAAATCAACCAGCGCGAAACTGCCCATAAAGCCGCCAGTCGCCCGCAGTTCATTATCATTCTGGAACACCAGCAGATACCGCCGCACATCATTATCGCCCAAAACATTAACGGCAAAAGCGGCCGTGTCTTGCAGGTTCTTCAAGCTGCCGATCGCTTCCGGCAAAGCCGCTTTCAATTTTATGAACTGGCTCTTTTGCCCGGCCGAAAGATTGTTCAAGCCGATCTTGCCGGCATTGCCCAAAGCCGCTTGCAACTCAGTCAGCGCCGGCGCGACAGCCAAGGAAAAATTCTTGATCCGGCTGGCGAGCGACAAGTCGCCTTCGCTGCTCGCTTCAGTGACCCCGGCCAACAGCTGGCCGGCGGCAGTGGATAAATGTTCGCCCAAATCGATGATATTAGTGCCGCTTTTGAAAGTATTTTCCGCCGGCGCAATCTCCGCCAAGACGGTCAAAAACGACTTGATCTCAGCCAGCGAATTCTGCGCGGAAACGAAATTGGCATTGGCGGCAGAGAATCTGTCAAGCGCCGAATCCAGCCGCATTGATTTCAAATCGCCGGCCGCCGCATCAATGTTAGACAACGCCTGCTCGGTTTCGCCCAACACCTGGCCTCGGACATTGTCCAGCTGATCCCAATATGACAGCAGTTTGACCGAGGAAACCAAGGCGATGACGACACCCAAAAAAATAGCTACCGGTTTCAGAGCGGCCGGAGAAAAAATAAAATTGCCGATGTCCCAAGACAAGGAATCCTTCGGCCAGAATGAAGCGGGCGGCTGGGGATTAGCCACGACTCCCCGCCTGGTAAAATTATCAGTCAGGTATTTTTCCCTAATTTCCTTCTTGCGGCTCGGCGAATAATTAATGATTTTGAATTTACCGTCCTGAATATCGGTTGACGGCGCAATCGCCGGCTTTAAAAGCTGGGAAATAGTCGGCTCAGAGGCGGCGGACATCAATTTGTCCAATAAGGCCGAGGTATCCGGCAGTAATCGCGGCTTGTCTTTCGACAGCCAAATCGTCTCATCTTTCGAAAATGATTGGCGGATCAATAACCGAGCCAAAACGATTGATTTATAAAAAAATAAATAAATTTTGT
>Ga0265297_10004939_pt1 | contig 21040 bp, 24 predicted proteins | sample Munlanlwell13791_FD_192502 | JGI IMG/M metagenome (GOLD analysis project Ga0265297, IMG submission 192502) | Leachate microbial communities from a municipal landfill in Southern Ontario, Canada - Leachate well 137-91 | ecosystem: Engineered > Solid waste > Landfill > Unclassified | place...
TTAATCCGCCAATCAGAAGATCCTGCCGCGTCCTTCCAGCGCATCTTGGATAGCGTTGGAGTTCCAGTCCCTTTGGTGAGGATGCGAAGTCTGATCCAAGACCCCGCAACCCCGTTAATTGTGGTGGATGTAAAAGCGGCATAATCGACGTTCTTTAGCCACACTTCTCCGTTTTGTGTAAAATTGATTGCTCCATCTGCCAAGATCGCCGCCGTGCGCCAAGCACTGCTTTGATAACATTCGACGGCGTACACATAGTCGTTACTGGCGTTGGAACACGTGACCTCTAAAGCGGGGATATAGTTTCGAACTGTTGCCGCTTGAGAACAATAAAGGATATCGCCAACCTCTCCGCTGATCGGGACGTCTCCTGTCGTAGCGTTACTTAAAGCAGTTGTGTAATCTGTGTATGTTTCGTCTTTGTCATCGTAGAACCAGCACTTTGCAAAGTTGCCATAGGATAGGGAAGGGATTCTAACGACTGTAGAGATTGATCCATTATCCGCCGGGGCTGGACTTGGATTGACGAGGTTGATTACCATGTCCTTGTAGGTTTGGTACATGTAGAACCAATAGGCTGCGTTCCAAGTAGGATTTCTTATGGTGAAGTCGTTGTTATAGGCATAGGCTATCTGACCCGTAGAATAAAAGGAACAGTTGGTAAATGATCCGGCGATTGGTAATGATAGAACATTCGCCCCACGGAAAACGCATCCAACGTAAGTCCCTGCGTCAAGTTGGTAATTTCCGTTGATGAAGTCAAAGAGACAGTTAACATACTCCCCATCCCTGACTCCAAGGTATGATCCCGTCAATGCCATAAACGTTGTCCCATAACATTTTGTTGTGGACGACCCCGGCATGGCCGATGCTGAAGTTGAACCTCCGTTGTATATGAAAACAGATCCATCGACTCCGATGTCTCCATAACGATAACCGGAGGTAACGTAGTATAGGCGATATGTTGGGGCCACGGTGTCCAACTGACCGCTACCGCACATGATCACCTCTTTGGAGGTAAATACCCGGCTTTCAAATAAAAACCCGCATTGAGGGAAGCGGAAAATATTCTCCGTCTTGGTGACGTTGCATTCGGGATGATTGGCGGTCATCCAATTATAAATATCCGTGAAAGTGCAAGGTGTTTCGTCTGTATAATCCGTTACTGCTATCAACCCATTATGATATTTCCCTGCGGTCGTTTGATTGGCCCCGCCCTCGGTAATAGCGGTGAGGCTCACGATCCGGCATCTTATAAAGACGCAGTTGGTGATTGAATTAACAGTTACAGTAGACATATTTATTTGCCAAGGAAAGACTACTGTGTGGGCTCCGGTTGCTGTGAATCCTACTGTGTTATCTGTTAGGTCTGTCATAGTAACCCAAGCAGATCCATTGTAATACTCCCACACAAGAACTACGTCGGTACCGGAGAGGGCTGTCCCGACATTCAAATCAAGGTCGCTCCAAAAGGTCGTATGACCGAAATAGATTGCATCATCAACTACCGCCGTATCTGTGAAATAGTCAAAGGCAGCTGTGGCAGTAAGATTTGCGCTAAACGTTACCCCGCCTCCGGTGGCTCGGTAGATGTACGATAAATTAGCTGCGGCTGTGTTATATGCTATTGTTCCCATTTTTCCGATTCAAGTTGTTTAATTAAGTTCTCTAATGCAGTCGTATCTTCTTTTGGCATTGCAAGCTTGTAAAACTTCACTTCTTCCGGTTTGGCAAGACTTCTTGCTGTGTCGGTGGCTTCAATGTCTGCGTTTATGAACTGTTTTGTAGCGAGTTCCTTCTTCAGTTCTGATAGCTTAACTATCTTGGAAACCTCGGTCGTAATCCTGAACGTATCTTTATCTATTCTGGTTATCATCTTAGGGCGTATCCTCTGATTTCAATGTCGTGAGTTTCTGATCCGCTAGCGCTGGTAAAGTTGTAGTGTAATTCCCCAGAAGCGTCAGCGTCCTCGTAGGGATAGTCTAGGTAAACGTTGTAGTTACCGCTTCTGTTAGTGACCACCACCATAGTCCCGGTTGCGAAGTCATCTTTCGTGTAGAGAGTAAGGGTCCAATCCGTGGAGGTGGTAACAATATTGATATATTTAATCAACACCTTAGATTTGACAGGGGATAGGGTGACATTATTATTCCCCTCGGCTACCGTTGACTCCGTACCAGTCACTAATGGAGGACAGGACAATTCAACCAGAGCTATGCTTCCTGCAACCGCATCTTTTAATATCATGTTTCCTGATCCATCCTCTGTTATTTGGGTGTTGGTGTCGTTCAAGGAAAGGCTGGTTATAGTGGTTGCTCCTGCTCCTAGGGTTCCGGTGATTGAAACGGGTCCGGTTGCGGTGATGGCGTTTGTTTGATCGCATAGATCGACCGTGTTAGTTGCATCGGTGAATCTTGCGGCTCTTGAAGTAATCTCATCATACCAATTTAACCAGACTCCGGTGTTCCCCTCTGCTGATCCTGCGGTGTAGGTTCCTTTGAATGACCAATAGTCCATCTCACCATCACCACCACCACCACCACCACCAACTGGCTGGCCATAACCTAATGAGGCTGTAATCCTTAACGCCGAGAGGTTGATTGCGTCTTTGGTGTCCCAACTGCACAAATAAACTTTTGAGTCTGTTCCTGTTGGGTTTTCTAATGAATATGTATCATATTGAAAAAATCCCGCAGCATTATTTGTTGGGTCCCAAAGATTAGCTATAGTTTCCCCTTCTCCTGGACCCGCTACGATTGCTGGAGTTATATTATCCGTAGATACGGCTGCAACACTCCCAAGACAAGCAATAGCTATCTTTTTTACTCCAGTATATCCATACGTTGTATAATTTGGAAAAATTGTGAAGGCGTAAAGATAATCCCCATTTGCACTCGCTTGTAGGGTGCAAGAATTTACGTTACAGATTGCACTCCCAGCTGTCGCCGTCTTAGTTCCATTCGTATTAACAAATGGAAACGTAAACGTCCCAACAGTTGTCTGTGGGGTGGTTTGGTCGAGTTTGAGGTAGCGGGCATCAGCCGCCGATAGTGGAAGTGATACTGGAGTTTGTCTTACACTCATAAGATTGGTTTCCCATCTACTGAGAAGCAGTTCTTATGGATTACATCAATAATTTTCTCCCTAACAACAGCCCTTTCAACCTCCACATCTTTGATTATAGCGTTTGTAACACGCACATCATTGACGATTGCATTCACCACCGGACGGTCAATTGGTATACAATTAGTAACTTCTACATCTTTAAGTATAGGATTTATTACTTCTTTATCAATATAAGTTGGACGGGAGACGTCAATATCTTTGAATACAGGACGCTCCAACTCTACGTCTTTGTATCTAATGACAACTTCCTCCACGATTCTTGGGGATTTAATCTCTGAGATACGAGAGTCTATGGCTTTGGACAGCTTCTCATCGAGTTGTTTAAGGACATTCGCCATGACCTTATCGGATATTTCTAGGGCTAGGGCGTTAATAACAGTGTCATAGCCAACTGGAATCTTGATTGGTTCATCGACAAACACAGGTTTCTTAACTATGTAGTCCTCAAATACGGGTACATTTACCTTCACCTGAGTCTCTACTAACTTAATTCCTGCGATGATCTCACGTTCTACAACTCTATTCTCTTGCTGATTACGTTGCTCCATTGTTATTCGCTCCTATTCAAATTCATAAGTCGCCGTCAGTGTAGAGCCCGACGAACCAGTTTGATAACATTTAAAGTCTGCCATCTGTTGTTGACCCTTCAACACTAATATCCCACCATCAAGTAATAGATGCCCAACAGTTGCAGAAGGACTAACTCCTGGGCAGTAGGTATACCGAATGTTACCACCCTCAAGAGTCAGGAAAGCATCTGAGGCTCCACCGTCCATACCACTCTGACCATACTTAGATGGAGACAACACCTGGACAGCAGTTGTTATGGTGAGTTGCTCCATGCATCTTCCAACGGTAGGTCGGAAAGTTATAATGCTTCCACTCATTGACTTTTGCTCCTTTTGGTGTATACTTGAATCATGCTTACTCTATGGTTATTCATAATCTTGTGTATTGCAGTTGCTTGGGAAGTACCTAGTTAGTATTTCCTTGAGTCTTTTGTAATATCCTCCCACCAACGCCACCAGCAATACCTCCAAAAGCTATCGCTCTTACTGCATGAGAACCTATTTGCTTTGCCTGTTGCCATCTCTCAAAAGATTCAATCTCACCCATAGACTTATTGATTAAGTTCCTAGCTTTAGCACTTGCTCTCTTTATCTCACTCAATGCCACTCTAGCAGTTTGATCTGTGGACTTAGTAACTTGCTCTGCGAATGAACCAACTCTTGTGGGTATGTTAAGTGTAGGGTCTACAACCGTTTTCTTAATAAACTTCCTAGCTTCCATAACTTTACCGAAGGATTCGTCTAGGTTTATAAGATGGGCTATTTCTTTCTTATTCATACCAGATTTAGTCATAGTGTCTCTAATTCGTTCAATGAGATTACCGTAACCTTTATTTAAATCCTTGATATCGAGTGTCTCTTGAATCCCATGTTCTGCCTTACCAAATGAGTTTGGTTTGAGTTTCCCTATGTATGTCTTAAACTCACGGACTTTACCAACAGTAAGACCTTTGGCAAAATCCTCCATCTTTCCAAAAGCAATCTCTAGTTTATTTAACACTGGTTTAGGAATATCAGATATGTCATTAAGAAATTCTAATCCATCTACACCCAGATTATCAGCACCCTTAGCGTATGCTTCTCCGACTTTTTTACCAACAGCGTTTTTGGCTTCATCTACGGCAGAAATGAGATTAGTTCCTGCTTTCATCAATCCTTTATCTGACATCTTAGAGATATTACCGAATGTTTTAGCAACTCCCATGTATACTTTAACTGGTGAGAGATTAAGTAATAATCCTGCGGAATCAGCGAGCAGAGGATTATAACCAGCGTTCTTCATCACATCCCCATACTGACCCTGTTTTTGTAGTGTGAATCCAAGAATACTTTCTTTGATTAAATTAGCAGGGTTTACATTACCTTTTTGTAATTGTAGCATTGGGTTTGCTATTCCAGACTCTATTGCACTCAGGGGAGCCGAAGCAGCTTCCAATCCACCCATAAGTTTTTGTGTAGCACCACCGGAAACAACTTTCTTAACACTTTCTTGTATCTTACCTCTTTCAGCTATCTTCTTATCCGTTGCTTCACTTTTAGCCTTGAATGAATTGTCTTTCGTTTCTTCGGTGGTATCAGATAGATCAATTACCTCGCCAGTTTTCTTATTAACTATTTTCATTCTACCACCTCGTAGTCTTCACCATAAATCTGCTTGGCTAGTTCTGGGTATTCCATTAGAACCTGAGCAATAACACCTTTGAATAAATTGGTATCTGACTTAGCTAGCATTTGCAACTGATTGGTAATCTTCCCATTCTCATTACCGCCCTTGTCCAAAAGACCGATAATGCTTTGGGAAAGAAGTCGCATATTTGTAGGGCCAGGATTCAAAATACCATTAGCAAAACTATCCGCATAAATCTTTCTATCTTGGTCAGTAACACGACCACCTTCAATTTCCCTAGCCATTCCATTAGCCATTGGTTGGACTTGAATACCTAGTGCTTTTGTTTCTGGCAACTCATCAAGTTTCTCTGCCAACATAGCTTGTTTTCTAGATAACCAACCAGAAGCCCCAACTTTATCAAACTCTGGATCAAACTTTCTAAGCTCGCTAATTGATCTATCAAACTGTTGCATAAATCTATACGTTCCCTTAGAAGTTTTCTCTGCTGTAGCAGTATCGCTAGCGGCTTTTTCTTCAGCCTTAAATGATGCCTTTGAACGGATGGGAGTATTAAGTAGACTTGGAGATGTAGTCTTAGCTACTTCCGCACCCATAATACTGTCCTTAATCGGTGTACTAGGAACAGTTTCTTTTGTTGAGCTTGGCATACTTCCAATATTCTGAAGCAATCTATCAGAAGCCTGTTGTCCAAAGTCTTGTAATGATTCTGCAGTTATTGGCGTTCCATCTGAAAATGTTCCACCACGTTCTGCCATCGCTTTAATGACTTCTGTTACTCCCAACATTCCCGACTTAAATCTTTCCTTAGACATATCTTGTTCATTAGAGACACGACTCTTAATATTACTCTCAACCAAACCAGTAATAGAGGATAGATGTTTCTGGGCAACCTCTGGGTCATTAAGCGTATCAAGCACCACAAGACTATCCTCGATATATTTCTTAGTCTCTGGGTCAAGATTCATCTTAGCTACTTTGTCGGCCTGTTGAGTTCCTATAGCCTTGATGTTTAGAAGTGTATTCTGTTTCTCTGCCTTAAGTGTATCCTGTTTAATCTTCTCCTTCATCGTCTCCAGTGCCGCATTCGACCCAATCGCCGCACCAGTCTTAAATGAATCTGAAAAGCTATTAGCAAATGATCCCATTATGCCCACCCAAACGCTGTTCCAGCGGCCTTTCCAGCAGCAGTTCCTAGCCCTGTACCCATTCCACCAGTTACAGCACCAAGACCAACTCCTGCTATTGTTCCCAAAACATTTCCACCCTGTTGATTAGATTGCCACATACCAGCAGATGTCCCATAAATCGACGCATTCATCGAGTTCACGTTACTCTGATATCCCATGATGGAGCCTGTGTCTCCAGTAGCACCAGCATAAGAACCTATTGGCTGTCTACCAGCAGTTGATAAGGCGATATTAAGTCGTCTGTCTTTAAGAGATTGCTTGAGTCTAGCTACCTGTACTGACTCATCAATGGAACCAAGAGGGCTGATATCACCAATGCCTCTAGCAGACTGAGCCGAGCGAACATCCTCAACCAATCCTGGCTTTAAAGCATTAAACTCCTGATCGTCTGTAGAAGATAAGAAGTCTGATAGAGTCTTAGACGCACCAGCTAGTTCAGGATTAAGTTTCCTCTGCAGTTCTGTATATTGTGTCCCATACTTCTCAGTAGCCGCCATGACTTGAGGAGCCATATCAAGCTGATCTTGAATGGCTTGTTTATAGGTCTGCGTAGCCGAAGGTGCTGGTGCTGGCGTGGGTTGCTCTTGATCGTCTCCGCCCATATTACACCTCGCCTCTATTAGCAATCTTCTCAAAAAACTCTCTAGGATATATCTTCATCTTTCCTCCATACTTCTTTCTTGTAAAGTAACCAAACTTAGCACTTAGACCTTTTCTCAGCACCTGTGATACTAGACTTCTGAAAATTGAATTGTCACCTCTGCAACTTGGAGTAATCCAGAAGTTCTTGATAAATATATATTCTCCGTTGAGAACTTCATATCCACTTGGTCCGACAATGTTCCATTCCAAAAAAGCGATGACTCTGTCTTGTCCATCTTTAACTGTGGTTACCATATTCAAAGTTGGTTTTAGCAAATTCTCCGAATTGTTTTATAGCTTCTTTATCATAAGCCCTAGCCGCAAGTTCTGGAGTTTCAAACATACCAATATATATTCTTTTTCCATTCACAGCTAATCTAGAAACCCATGGTTTCATTCTATTTTTATAATGATTATTTTGATAATGAACACCTTTGTAGGGAATTTTTGAAACCAATCTATTTGAATTTGGTTTTCTATTAGCACCATTTTTTGAATAATTACATAATCTTAGATTTTCTTTTCTATTATCATGTTTTATGCCATTTTTATGATCAACAATATAATTTTTTGGACAATCAATAATAATTCTATGAACAGAATAGTGTTTATGTTTTATACTGATTCTACAATATCCATTAACTAAAAATACTTTTCTCCCCATTAATTTTGGATAATCTTCGTCATCTATAATCATTGTAATATTCTTAACTTTTACGTTCATCATCATCCTTTACTACCGTAACCATATCATGGGGAGTAGTGCTAGTAAGTAAATGGTTCCCCTAGTCATAATATTCGACCATAACGTATTACCGCGTAATATGCCCATGTAAAATCTTCCAAGCCAAGAACCCTCATCAGTCTTATCGGGTATTCCGTAACCGATGCTTAATGCAGCCCAACTACAAGGTATAGCTAGTAATATTGCTAAATTATGACTATGTGCAAATATTGCACTTGCCCATACAACGGGAACTCCCAACCTACGCCATATCTTGTCATGGCCTTCCATGCCGCTGTAGGAGTAGAGGAATGGACAGGCGATTAAGGCGACTAATCCTAACGCTCCCATGAATGGAGTAAGGATTAGAGTTAAGATAAAACTAACTAGGAGTTCATTCTTATTTATCATTATGTCTTTATGATGAAGCTAACTGCCAAGTATGGAGGCATCACATCAGGATTAACCGCATGGGTTCCAGTATTTGAAACGTTTTCACCACTGCCTGTTACAGGATGAACAACAGTTGAGTCGTTTCCTGTCAAACCAGTTGAATTCGCTGAGTTTACCTTCCTACTACCAACGGACGCATTTCCTGCACTCGCTCCCTCGCTTGCTCCATAGGGAAATACATTTGTAAAATTAGGAAGAGTAAAGTTTCCACCAGCATCAGAACCATAGATAGTTCCAACTATCGCATAGAGAGCTGCATAGGTTGTCTGAGAAACTGCTGAACCATCACAGACTAACCAACCAGATGGAGGAGAAGCTATAGCACCACCCCACATAGCCAAAACACCAGATGGAGTATAAAATGCAGTAGCTGTAGTCCATGCCCCATCACCAGCTAGGACCGTAGCCGCTGTAGGAGTCCCACTGCCAAGATTAGCCACAGGGATTACTCCTGCACCAGAAGGGATACCCGCTAAAGTATTTAATGCCGCACCCAGGACTTTTCCTGCGGTAGAGATCGTTGCTAGTTTCGTATCCACAATTCCTGCCCCAGCCTTGATATTGGTATTATCCAAATTACCATTACATTCCGTAACTATGGGTGTAACCAAAGCATTAAGATTGGCCGAATTAACCGTCTGTGGGTCTGCCCCAAAAGTTGTTACTGAAATTGTACCCATGCTACATTCTCCCGCTGTAAGGGCGTGCGTGTACCGTATACTCATAGAATATCGGTGTCTCGCTTGCCGTTGAATTAAGTATCTGAAATCGTACTGAGTTTCCTCGACCTATAAACTTGGTTCTGAAGTTGCTGTGGAGTATCTCGTTTCCGCCAGTAGTTGCAGGAGTAGTGAATGGAGTCTGTAATGAACCAGCAAGCGTCATAGTCCCACACTGAGTAAATCCAGACCTATCCACATCAACCGATATCGCATAGACCGCATCAGAGCCTGTCTCTGCGACCATCTGTGCAGGGTCGAATATCTTGTCGATGAATGGATCACCAAAGTCATGTTGACGAGTGATGATTCGTTGATAGAAAGCTGTTCCGTTGTCAGTTACTCCATTAAGAACTTTATAGCAAAGAGAGTTGGCAAGTGATGCTCCACCTACTATCGTTTTAACATTATCACCGAATCCAAATGACGAGAAGCATGACATATTCCATTGGTCTACAGGAATAGTTGTCCATGCGGAGTTAGGGTCACCGTTACGCTTGGCGGCTACTGAGTCCCAAATAACGAAACGGTTGGGGACGGTAGAAGTGCCAACTGGAACACCAAGTATGTAGAGTCCATTCTCAAACCACCCACAAGAAGTCTCTATCGCATCTTGGTTGATATCATCAATAATGTCTTGGATTGGTTCTGAGATTAGACCAGACCTAATCTTGTCAAAGTTAGTACGGGAGAGAAGTCTGACTCCATCGTTACTAAGGAATATATGGTCATTACCAATATCTTGAACGGTGCGACCAGCGGGACATCCAACTGCGGTAGATAGTGGAGTGAGTTCCCAATCCGTTAGAGGAGTTGCACCTGCGATGTTCAAGACAAAGATTGAGTCATTCTTATAAACTATAAGTTCATCTTCTTTAAACATCTTAAGCCAAGTGACCTTCCCTCCGCCACCAGAGCGACACTTAAATACATTTGTATCTCTGACGAATGTTTGCGGTGCCAAAGTATCAGAGAACCAAACATAATCCCTCTCGGAGTCTGTAAGAGAACCTGATAGGAATAGTTTATTATTGGTTGCCCATTCTCCAAATGTAGTCTTGGGAGGGTCAGCATTGGTATCGCCCTCATCTGTAACTGTGAAAGAGGTGTCTATGGAGAACACATTGTCTGTGCCGTTAAGAATAAATAGTCTATCTAACGCTTGGACAAAGTTTGTAGTCAATCCAGTTGTCAGAGTCGTGAGTCCTGTGATATCTGCCCAATCAGAGAAGTCAGCAGCTAGTCTTTGAACCCTGGTATCAATAGTCCTGATCAGGGTATCAAGAGTTGATCCTGCGTTATAATGAGTTAGGCCAGTAATTGTGCTTGTGGTGGTGTATTGCCCTGCTGGAGGAGTAAAGTCTGCCGTCCATCGGGCGATGCCTTTGGAGATACGGATTTCGTCGAGGTATCCATAAAGATCGTCACCAGCACCACTACCCTGACCTCCAATCCCAAGCAAAGCATCTGAGTCAAAGATGGTGATGCTTGTTAAGTTTTGTGTCGCTCCAACTTGTGCGCCGTCCACAAAGAAATATAGATTTGCCCCATTTCTAACAACTGCTATATGATACCAAGTGTTAATTATTGGAGTCCATGTTACACTTTTACCGGTCTGAGCAGTTCCGTCAATAGAGTAAGTAAATACTAAACTTCCAGTATTTACCCAAGAAATTCTCCATCCTTTATGCGGAGCCGCCTCCCATTGCGAAACAAGAGTATGAGAGTTGTTTGTTGTAACATCTGTAAAGAAAACATTAAAATCCACAGTCCAATCTCCAGCTGCAAAATTCCAATCCTCATGGTCTGCTAAAGATAAATAATCTGTGGTTCCATTAAATAGAATAGATCCAGTTCCAAACACCTTCTCTGTTGTCGAGTAAACAGCGTTGACTGTCGTAACGGTCTTCGGAGTCGGCTCACTATCCACAATCGGAGTCGCATCCCCATGAAGCAAGAGTTTGGTGTAGGAGTCTATTCCAAATACTCCAGTACCTAACGCTGTTAATCCAGTTCTTTGTTCACAACGACCCTTACGACTAATAATACAGTTCTCTAGTAACTCTGCTTGTCCAGGTAGTAGATTGGACGGCACAGCCCCTGAGTTCTGCCCCCAGGAGAAGTCATTAACTCGTTCTTTGGCTCTATTATTCGTTAACTGTGGCATAGTTTATAAGTCATCATATGATAAGAACTGACGACCACCAGTGTTTCGTGAATCTGGATTATCCGGTGTCATCATCTTGATTAAGTTTCTAGGCTTCTGTGAAGACCATAGTTCTGCGACCAACTTCTCGAATCTTGCATCTTGTAACTGGAACTCAGTCGTCTGTCCATCTTCCATTAGTGCATCAGCGACAATTCCTTCAACTATCTCATTAGCACAAGGAATAATAGGAACATCTGTATCATTAACCAGCTTACGCCACTTCTTCTTATACCAAATCTGGTATGTAGCATTGGAGGCTGGCGTAGCACTTAATCTAACCCATCTGTACAGAGGGGAGCGTTCCTCTGGGGCTAATACCGCTAAGATATTTGTGAGGGTAGCGGTTTCTTTTATAGACACTACGCCAGCCAAATCGGATAGAGTGCCATTGTTTGTTCCTGCGGATATGGTTAGTTCACCACCAGAATCATATGTATTTGAAGAATCTGCTCCCGTTGCACCAGTCAGAATGATATCTTCTGCCACTTCTACTCCACTTACAGGGCCAACGATTCTTATAATCTTAGGAGTAATATCGGATGCTGAAGTTGAGACAACCTGAACCTTTGTTGCTTGAGTAAGTAGAAGTTTAACCGACTTCGAACCAATGTCTATATACTGATCGGGAACCCCCGTTTGCACATTACCAGCTACTTCAAGAACTGGAGCCACAAATCTAATATGGTCACGCAAATCCATAGCTGTAATTTCTTTACCATTAGTGGTGTCCCACATCTTTATAATAGACTCTACTTGTCTATCAAGTGCATAGTCTCTAGTGGAAGCTACAATTGATTGGTTGTATGATCTGACTATCTCATTCCAAGGAAAAGAACGGAGAATCCTATCATAACGATAGTTTGCCCATTCTTTAACCTTGGGCAATAGATCGTTTGCATTAGTCGTACTAGTTGATGTATTTTGAAGTAGGGCTTGCGCTCTTACCTGTATCCTCTTAAAAGTATCGTTATTCATATCACCTACTTTGTCTTATTATACATTTGACTAATCTGTTGTTGAGTTAAAACCTTATTAAATACGACTAATTGTGACAAACTTCCATCAAACCAAGTATCAGCATGATCACCACTTGCTCTATTTCCAATAGTAACAATATGTGTATTTGCAGTCCAAGCAGCTTCTGTAAAAGTACCATTAGCTACTCCATTCTTATAAAATGTTCCAGCTCCTCCAGATTGAGTCATTGAAAGATGTAACCATGTGGTCTCTGTAATATTGTTTGTGCTATCTTTTTTTAAACTACCGTCATACCATAGACTAAATGTATTATCAGTTCCATTAAAATAAATACTCCACCCAGTAATTATATTAAATTTTGATATAATATATCCTTTGGTTGACTCAGAGGCCTTAACCCAAAAACAAACAGTAAAAGAACTTGCCTCTGTGAAATCCAAATCATCTAAGTCTCCAAATTCAACCTTACTGCTTGTTCCATTAAAAATTAGTTCTTGTCCACCATGAATAAGTGCTCCTCTAGTAATATCTGATTCTACAGCGGCAACACTAGTTTTGCGATCTGAAGGACCAAACCCGTCATACCACAGAACTACATCTTTGGGTCCAGTGCCATTTGGAAGGAAATTCATCCACATAAAATATCCTTAGGAAGCTGTAGTATTAAGACCAGTCCAAGTCCATTTATAAGGTTTACCTGGATATTCAAATGTAAGAGTAAGATCGGTGTTGTTTCCATCAACATCAGCACATTGCATGGTCGTCACATTAATCGCTTCTACTGGTCCACCATCAATTTGGCAAAATAGTGTCATGGCATTTTTAGCCGCTGTTCCATTTGACAGTGTTGGAGTTTGAGTCATTCTTGGATCTGAAGCAATTGTCAGCTTAGAACCATCAGCTAATGAAATATTCGCCGCACCACCAGGTGACCAATAAGCGGTAGTACCCAAATCAACCATATTGAATAACATTGTCTCTGATGTCCCGGAAACCGTTGTTTTTAACCCATCAGAATAAGTCCAGGGGCTACTAGCTGTGTCTATTGCTACTGTTTGCAAAGTTCCCATTTTATCTCCTTAAAAGAATTTTTTTTGTGCAATTATGTGGACAGTATCTACGAACATAAATCTATGTTCATAGTTGTTTCTAGCCATAGAAACTTTAAATCCAATCTGCTCTAGGTACTCGACTAGCTTCTCTTTCCTCCACATAAGATTGTTGTGTTCTTTCTTCCAGTGGACGAATCCAGAAGGACTTCTAATTGATAAGAAATTCGTGTCTGGTGTCTCTATAAATATTATACCATCCTCAGCAAGCATATCTTTGATTCTAAGCAAAGTTTCCTTCGGCTTCTCAAGACACTCTAATATCATAGGCATCCATATAAGATTATACTTTGTTTCATATTTGTATGTTTCTATGTTCTCTACTATATCGGCCTTCTTGTTCTCTAGGTCTATAGACTTAAATACCCAACCACGATCTATGAATGGATTCTTCTGACAATCATTCATGTAGCCGACATGCAGAACCTTTCTCCCATACATCATCTCTTCAATGATTGGTAGGTATAGTTTTGCACAGTAGTTTAGACAATCAGTTACTTTTATATGAGAATCGTTGTTATTGTTGAAGTATTCCTGTCCGTACTTGTTCTCGGCCTTATCTTTCTGCCATATGGTTCCACAGTGGCATTGATGCCATAGAGACTCTAGTTTAGTCTTAGCATCCTTCATGTAGTGGGCGTAGGTAGAGAAGGAATCGCACACAGGACATCGAGTTAGGTTGATACAGACTTTGTTCTTAACTATCTCAGCTTCTATTTTTGGATTTAGCATATATTTGCTTTACCTTATCAAATACGAGTTGAGGGGGAATTCCATACTGGAGGCACCAAACTGCTCCAGTCTCATCACAAATTGGACACTGAAGCGGAGCATCGTATACCATCCTGAAGCAAGGGGCGCATGTAGCCAACTCAGGATCAGCTTGTAAGGAATAGTCATTAGAGAAATACTTAGTTATGTTCTCAATCGTGTTATGCCCGATCATACCGATCTTTGGAGTGTCATAGCACCCTGAGGCATGTAGAAGCCCTGTGTCTGGGCTGATTAGTAGGTCAGCAAATTTAGTCATAGCACAACTGACTCTCATGCTAGTCTTGTCTGCTAGGTTCGTAATATACTTCGGCTCTACAGGCTCAATCAGCTTACACTTCACATCCCCAACAGTAATAATGTGAACGTGTTCTTTCATCTCGTTAAGAATAGACCCACACAGCAACTCTGTCCAAGGCCATGCCTTATTATTTCCACTCCCTGCCATCCCAATCATAATGTTAAACTTGTCTGGTTTCATGTATGACTTGGCTTCTTTAAGTTCTTCCTCGGAAAAGAATAGTTCAGGACGCATGAGTTCGGGTAGTTGGCTCTCCTCTTTAATCATGCTCATATCTAGGAATGGAAACTTGGTGAAGGTGTGTTCATAGAAGTTAATGTTGCACATCTCAAAGCGTTCTTGCTTGGAGTACATGTAACGAGGAGAACGAGGGTGCAGGGATAGGTCTACCTCGATAGATTCGGAGAGGTTAACTACCTCGTCTATAGTATAGTCTTTCTTTAATTTCTCCAGGTACTGTCCGATATTATCTACTTCAATCTCATCTGTTTTTTTAACAAACGTCTTAGTGATATGTGGATTTAGACGAAGTATCTGTTCCCCACGCTCAGTAGTTGAATAATAAATTTCCCAACCATCTTGCTTTAGCTTCCGAATAACTGGTGTAGTGATGACCACATCGCCAAAAGCAGCGGGCCTGAATATTAATACCTTCTTCATTTCTTCTCTTTCTTATACACAGTAAAGGTTAAGTCTCCGTAGGTATTATCCTCAACACTTATCGGTAATACCGCCATCAACTCTTTGTATTTAAGCCCCGTAATCTTCTCAAGGAGAATCTTCTGGTCTCCGTGGATGTTACACAGAGGGGATTCTTTGGTAGTAACCTCGTGATGGTGAAATACTAGTGAATCTCCACACACCACTACTCTCCACCCATCCATTTTGCACCGAACACACAGATCATTATCACTACAGTGGTTAATCATACGGCGATCAAGGATGCCGACATATCTAAGCATCTCGACTCGAAGTAATGCCGAGCAAATAGGAACCCAGTTGCAATCTAAGATAGATTCTGTAGGCTTATCTACCGTGCATATCTGCCAACCCATGATAAGGTCCATTCCGTAGAGTTCGTAATTATACTCTCCTGGTCGATCATACTTACGAACGGATGACGCTATCCCTATTGTCTTATCCTCTTCCATGATGTCATATAGAACCTTGATGAATTTCTCTGTTGGTTCGGTGTCGTTGTTAAGGGTATGTACATACTTGTACTTATCCCCACACCATAAGATTCCTTGGTTCGTAGCATTTGTGTATCCAGAATTCTTCTCAAGGCGAAGGACTTTAACTCGCTCATCGACATAAGGAACTAACGACCCATCATCAACTACTAGGATATCTACAGGCATACCAGCGTTCTTAAGAGTTAGTTCAACACACTTCTTGGTGTACTCTTCTTTCCCAAACATCGGGATTATCACACAGACGTTTGACATTTATATAACTCCTCGAACCAACCAGTTCGTATGTGGGGTTGTGAGAATAATTGCTTCCAGTGTTCTCTGACAGGGTAATCTTTCTTAAGCCATACTAAGTTGTCAAATGGGACTGTACCTCTGTACCAACATGAAAAGTAAAAGTGTTCTGCATTCTTATCCGCATACTCAAAGTATTCCCTAACATGTTCCACCTTCATTTCGTGAAGGCAGTTGATGGCGAGGAATAGGTCGCACTTACCATCCAACTGATCTGGGGTCTTAAACTCAAAGTTGTTATTAGGAAGAACGTCATTAAGATAACGCTTTGCAAGTCCAATGGAAGGCTCAACATCATACATGGAGTATTTAATGTGAGGGTGTAATTTCATAATGACATAGGCTGTTCTCCCATATCCACCACCAACCTCTACAATCCTCTTAATCTTACTAAAGTCTATATGCTGAGAAAGTAACCAGTATTCCCTTACGGAACAAGCTAGATCGAGAGTAATAACACGCCCGTCACAGATAACATGGTAAGGATTACCAACCATAGGTTCGCTGATACTTTCCAAGAGTTCTTTGGGTATGTACTCATACAGACTCTCCCAAACAGTTTTTATGTCGAACTGTTGCTTGTCCATGTTTCCATTATAATCGTCATTATAGAGTATGGCTGAGGTGGCCTTAAAGTTTTCATAACCGCTAGTCCATAGGCGTTGATACATTTCGTAGTTAATATTCTCCCAATACTGAGAGGGCTTATATGTCATTTCTTAAACAACAGGTGCATATCCCGAAGCCTCCGAATATCGTAGTTACGTTTCTTAAATATAGTCTTGAATCCCACAAATTCCATCTCCTCACAAAAACTATCCATGTCCCACATTATGTAGTGTTGTCTAAGAACAAAGTTTCCCCAAGATGTATAGTTACTCCAATCAATTTGGAATGGGTCGGGCATGGAGATGAATATTACTCCACCAACATTAAGCATGTCGTAGCATTTCTTTATAGCTTCTAATGGGTAGTGGATATGCTCAAAGAAGTGGTTGGCGCATATAATGTCAAACTTATCCAATACGCTTATCTTATCGAAGTCCCCCACAATCTGCTTATGCCCAAAGTTCTCATGCTTCAAGATATCCCAACCAGTAGTATCGAATCCGTCCTCTTGAGCGAAGTTGAGTAGGTAGTTTGTAACACTTCCCAGGTCTAACAGCTTCTTCCCACCATTAGACTCTTCAACTACAGTCTTTTTATATGCTTGATACAACTCCCTCATCTGCTTTTCATGTTCTCCACGATAGTGGTTATCGGTGTATTCAGGAACAAAGTAGGAGTCCTGATCTATATTCGACCAGTCGGTAAAGAAGATGTTGCGGCAGTTGCAGAAGGAATATCCTCTATCAGGAGATACCTGTTGTTTATCTGAAACAAACACCATCCCATTAACGATGACCTTCTGTTCCTGTCCGCACAAAGGACATTTCTGTATGCACCAACTCTCATACTTATTAAACTGTCGATTTACGCTCATAAGCCTCTTCTACCTTTGCCATGATTTCATCTTCGTTGAAGAATACACAATGGGGAAGTCTGTCCTTAGTTGGGCAACCAAAGTACATCTGGGGAGATTTGTGGCATGGGGAACAATATGCTGGAGACTTTACCCAGTAGGCGTTCTTAGCATACTTGATGTGGTTATCCCAAGAGGCTGCTGTGAGTAATTGGAGTGTTGGCGTGTCCCACATGTGAGAGACACAGACTAGACCAGTCTCAGGACTTATCACAAAGTCGAAGTATTTAGCCTGAAGTGCTACCGTCCTAAAGTTCCACTTGTTAGACTTATCTATGATTCGAGGATGCGGTGTGACCTCTGGTAGAAACTCATCACCACCAGTTAGTACGATAAGACATTTTGGATACTTTTCAAGTATCTTCTTACAAATAGAATCGGCCTGTTGAAATCGCTTGTGTAGTGATGAACCAGATAGACATACCAGTATCACCCAATCCGCATCATACTCCTTGCGCTTCTTCTCAATCCATTCCTTTGCCATGACATGATATTGCTCATCATAGTACATAGTTCCCCTTGTCCCATAGTAGGATTCTGGAAGATTACACGCCTCAGTCATTACGTCATAGTAGTTCATCTTTCCGAAGCGTTCACGCCTGTACGCATCATTCCTAAAATATCTATGGTCATTTTCAAGAGTGCAGTATTTAAGTTCGATTGTGTGGATAAGGTTAAACACTAGATCGTAGGTATCCTCTTGATACTGCCAGCGACTTACGAGTTCATGGGATGGTAGGTAAGTAGTGTCTATAACTCGTAGGTTATCTATGTATGGGTTGTTGAGAAGAATGTCTTTTCCTCGGATACTTGTGTCAAAGTCGAGTTGGTCTACTTTATAGTATTCCTTGATGAGTTTTGGAAGATGGCTGCAATGCACGATATCGCCATAAGCAGCAAGTCTGCTAATCAGACATGTCTTCATACAATCACCATATCAGGAATAGGGATGATGTACTGACAGCTGAGGAAACTTGTTTTGGAACACATTTCCGCAGCAAAATTCCATGCTAGTAATAGAATATAATCTGGCTTCTCTTTCTCGAACTCTGCGAATCCCACAATGGGGATGTTACTCCCTGGAGTCCACTTTCCAATCTTATCTGGTGTCTCATCAACGATGGAGTGAATATGATTATCATTAATACCAAAGTAATTAAGCAAACTAATTCCCTTGGCTGATGCTCCGAATCCCATGATCTTCTTGCCATCTTGTCTTATCCTAATAATAGTATTTAAGAGTGTTTCTTTTAACATACAAACTCTCTTATTTAGCATATTGTATGTTAACTCATCATAACATCCAGCAATAACTTCTTTGCTTATAATCTCACCAACTGTATGATCTATTCTTCGTTGATCCTTACAAGCGTAGATTCTCAGTGACCCACCATGAATTGGAATTTGCTCTGCGTGGAATATTGTTAAATCGTTGAATCCAAATATCTTGATGAGTGGTTTGAGTAGGAAGTACGATAGATGCTCATGGTAGATAGTATCTATCTGGGTGTTGTTTAGTAGTTCCATCATGTGGGGGAACTCTGCAACGAACACCCCATCTTCTCTAAGTAGGTAGCTCACTCCTCTCAAGAAATCATCCAATCCATCCACATGTGCTAGGACATTTTGGGCTGTTATGATTCTTGCCCCCATGCCCCATGTGTCCCGTAACAACTTGGCATTAGAGAACGAGAAAAACTTGTTGATAGCACCAATCTCCAAATCATCATATGATTCAGTAAGATTCTCAGCGGGTTCTATACCAACAAGATTCTTAAAACCAGCCCATTTAAATTGTTTTAACAAACACCCGTCATTAGAGGCAATATCAACAATCAAATCATTCTGGTCAATATTAAAATCGTAACTAACTCTCTCAACTAAATTGCAACAGTGTTCTCGGAAGGTTTTGGATACTGAGGAGTGATAAACGTAATCTTTGAATAGAATCGCTGGATCAACCACTACACTTAGCTGTGATAGAAAACAGTCCTTACACAACAACATCTCAATGGGGTATCTCTCTACAGTATCTTCTGTAGACTTTAACAATGAATTACACGGTGGGACTTCCCCAAGACTTAAATACTTAATCAGGTTTGTAGACTCACAACATCTACAATTTGTTACAGGTTTGAATCGCTCCATTCGCTCCCTCGTTAGTTATGAGGGGTGAAGATTTCTCTCCACCCCCCATAGTTATTTCTTAATTATCCGAGTTATTGAAAATCTCGTAATATTCAACCGAGACTTTGCAAGTCTGATTCGGATCTGCCGTAGCTGTACCCGATTGGAGAGTAAGTCTATCCCCAACGGCACATTCTAAGCTTGCTACAGTCGTAGTTAACGTAGCATTAGCCACCGCACCCGCAGTAGCGTTCGTAGCAAAAGTAAGAGTACCAAGTGCTGTGGTATTCTTACAAACTGCCCACGCTGACGTTGAACCACTTCCTGCCGCTGACGCTACACCGCTAATCCCAACAACTCTGATCGGTGTAGTAATCACAATGGCTTCCAGAACAGCCGCTGAACGAGTTCCGCAGGTAAACTGCCCGAACTCTAACTGCTTGTGCGACCCATAAGAAGGGTCGGAATAACTTCTGCCGCCTTTAGACATAAGTATCGTCTCCTTCTTAAGCTGACTTAACCATTATAATGCGGGTCTGCCCATCGGCTGTCCCATTTTTAACGCCATACATACTCCAAGTCTGTTGGAACCCAAGGAGTCCGTACCAAGCCACACCCTGATCTCGTCCGTAATCCTTCGGAATATCAATACGGATTTCTTCGGGAATAGCAACGCCTTCTCGAACCGCATCATCACCGAAGAAGACCGCCTGACCAAACACCGAACCAGAACCATCGGCATTAGAAAGGTAGTTCGTTTCCTCAACGAATCGGCAGCCATAATACGAACCGACTTCCCCACGATACAAGGGAGCCATTGTCGTATTCTGAGCTTTCGCTTCAAAGAAGTCGTACAATCCACGAATAGCATTCGTAGATGCGATACAAACATACGATTCACCATCGTACTTGGGGATAAGAAGCGTCTTCATGCGATCAACAATATCACGCACGTTCTTATCCGACATGTTAGCCGTACTAGTAGCCAACGCCGTACCAGACGAACCGAATGTCGTAGTCGCTGTGTTCGTAATCGTAGCGATGTAGTCATTGGTAACGAACTGATAAGCCGCTGCGCTATCAAGCACAACTTGCATGTCGTTGCGAAGAACAGTCTTCACGATATCAGGAACTTGAACATCGGAAAGTGTCTGCACCTTAAAAGTATAAGGGATGGAATTTCCGAATTCCTGAATCTGTAAACTGCCTTGCACAATCGTAAAGTTCCTCTTAGGAATGGTATCCGTTTCAGATAACGTCCCACCCGCAGTGCTAATGTTGCTGATCTTATTGAACAGCACCTTATCACCACGGTTCTTTCCAGCCGCAGGTTCAACTGTCACAAACTGACGAAACTTCTGTTGCGTCTGTGCCAGATAACGAATCTGCTTGGAAAGGACGTTATTTGAGAGATAGCCACCAAGGGAACTCGTTGCCCATAGTTGCTGACTCATTCAAATCTCCTATTGTCTGACGGGAACCCTAG
>Ga0265297_10004940_pt1 | contig 21038 bp, 30 predicted proteins | sample Munlanlwell13791_FD_192502 | JGI IMG/M metagenome (GOLD analysis project Ga0265297, IMG submission 192502) | Leachate microbial communities from a municipal landfill in Southern Ontario, Canada - Leachate well 137-91 | ecosystem: Engineered > Solid waste > Landfill > Unclassified | place...
GTCTGAGTGATCGAAAGAAGAGCACGGCAGCCTATGATCTATAGACCAACAACCTTCTTTGTTGCCATAGTTGTTCCAAGACATGCCTTCTTGAAATTGAGATTCAAGATGAATCTTAAATTCATTTAGCGTACAGCTAAGATAGGTCATAGTTTTTGCTGACTTCTTGCCACCCTTAACTGCTGCACATAGGCGACTTCTAAGGTTGTGAATAAGTCTAAAATCAAAGCCTGATGCTAATTTATTCCGTTGCCAAATCATTTGATATAATTTTCTATTAGTTTTTGTTTTAAGCTTAAGACCAAATCCTGTTCTGTCTCTTCTTCGTTGTTTTGTACAACTTCGACACCAACATTTTAGGCCATCGCTATGAGACTTGTCTTTGTGAAATTCGCAAAGATTTTTATTAATTTTGCATTTTGTACAGGTCTTAAGCACTATATAATTATATCAAAAATCTCGAACTTTCTTGTTATGTGTCCGTATTCCTGACTGTATAGTCATCCTCGTTATCGAGCGGCCACGTGTCTTTTTGCACCAAAACCCCAGAATCGAAATCCTCAGCAAGTTCAACGGCTTTGGCCGTGTAGTAGAGCCGAGTTATACCGTTAAGTGTAATAAATCTAGAGAACGAATTCTCCGGCAGGAACTGGGGCTCCCTGATGAAGTCTGAAGATGAAAAAGATGTCAACTCGATACCCCGGCGAATAAAAGTATCTCTACGAATTTGAAAAATATAGACAATCAGGTGATAGAGTATCTTTGTTGTCCAAGGACTTTCGGTATGCAATCCGATTTGAATATTTTCATTAATCGGGATCATATGGACTGTTTTGCGGCTGATATCAAGATTGGACAAAACCGAGCAAACCCCTGAAATGCTTGGGGTTTGACCGACATCAATATTCATCATTTTATTGCCGGTTGTGTTGTCTAAACCGCCAATAATAGCAAATTGCGTCCCGGCGGTATCTATAAAGAGCATAGAAGTAGATACATCCGATAGATCAGCGGCGTCCGGTATGCGTAGAATCCCAGTTGTAGCATCGTAGGAAGTCGGCGTAAAGGTCGTGTAAGTAGTCGTTTCAGCGGTTGTAAGCGTTTCATTTACCTCCTCTGCAAAGTCAGACAGGACAGCCAATTCCTTCATTTCGATGGCCGTGGCCAGATTGATGCTTATGCAGGGGAGCTGGGCAGCCTTCTGATTAAACCCTTGGACAATCTCGATCCTGTTGTTGGCGATCCAATCCTTGACCTTATTCAGTGCGTCGTCGCCCATCGTCGCCTGCATCCACGTCGCATTAAAGTTCTCGAATAGGTTATCGAGGCGGGCAGGGTTCTGACGAATAGCGGCGAATCCATCCCGAATCACCGACTCCACAACAAGCTCTGAAAAAACACAGCCCACTTATTCTCCCAGCGTGCTCTGAATTATGTAATCGACTTCTTGGTCTAGGTACGCAAAAACATCAGAAAATATTTGACAGCCTGCATATCCGGGGTGTATCCAGCTATTTCTAGGACTATTCCCTGTTACCACCCTAAATTCTGTCTTGCCTGCCGATCCACCATATTCGGTGTTGCCTTTAATCGGAACTATGTTATAGGGTACACCATCTTTACTTATTTTAGCATTCGGTCCATGCAGCAGTCCGGGTTTCTCATCAAATGGCCCAAAGCCTTCGTCGTAAGGGACCATGTCCTCGGCCAACTCAATGACATACCCATCACTTCCAGCCGGTGTCATTTTCAAAGCCTTTACATAATCAACTTTTTTGCTATGAAGTCTTTCCTGCGCCAGCCTTTTGCACTGCTCCAGAGCAACGTCTACTAAATGTCTTACCGCCATCCTCAAATACATCTCCTGCTCAGGAGTGACCTCATTTATGTCGTACCCAAGCTCGGAAATCCTGTCAACTATCGAAATATCATAATTCATTTAGTCGTAGAACTTGTCCAGAAGCTTGCTGTAAAGTTTGTGGTGGGTACTCGCCTTGCCTGCCCTTGATATGTGTTCAACTGCGTCGGTAAGGTGTGCGTCTCTGGCTTCTGTCTTCTTAGCCATATGGGCATGAAGTGCTTCGTCTAGATGTATCTTAGCGGCTTCATTGTGCTCTTCGGCAGAAAAGTTTCCGTATTTATCATCCCAATTTTTAGCATTAGCTTCACCAAAATGAACAACTTTACCTGTTGATGTCTTTGCTTTCCGTGAGGCCTTAAAGTTTTCTCGCTTAATCCCATCAACTATGCTTTTTACAAAAGCTCTTTTCAACGCCCCCATATCGCCGGGATAAAAATTCTTCTTTTTGTCTGCCTCATACTCCCCCGGTGCCCATATTCTGGGTAGAGACTTTGCTCCGGGCTTACTGTACATGACGTAATGGCCATCACTGAATTTCATCATTCCGTGCTTTTCTAGGTGTCCTTCTATAAAGCCCGGATTCTTATGCTCTTGCTGCGCCATCCAAATTGCTATTTTTTCTTTCGGACCCATCTCTTTTATTTCTTTTTCGTCAAGAAATTCTGTAGCCTCAGGAGCGGCAACCATCTGCTCTATATTCTCTGGCTCTTTGTGGTCTTGAACAAGAGAGGAAACAGCTCCTGATTCACCTACGGTATTTTCATCACGATTGTCTACCATTAGAACGCTCCCGAATCTGGCTCATCTGGATCGCCTATGTCCTTCTGATCAGTTACCGGCTCCTTGAATCTAACGCCATCTATATCAGACTTTTGTATATAGTAGTCCTTGCGAACCATGAGTGTCTGCGGGAACCTTGTCATTTCTTTTCCAGCTGCGACGGCCCTGCTTGAGTAGCGGCCTTCGTGCAGGAGCTGAAGCACTCGATAAACGGGCTTGAACACGTAAGAGACAACAAAGACCTCACCAAGGCCAGTCTCAGGATCAAACCTCGGCCTAGCCCCGCCCTCAAGCCAATGTATATTGCTGTTCACATCAAGCTCGTAGTCTGTGTTAAGAACGAAAGGGGTATCGACTCCTCGTGCCGCTGTGGTTATATACTCGATGGCAACGGCGTCGTATCTCAGAAGATCAACCTCAGAAGCACTCTTATTTTTGGACTCATAGAACCGCTCGGACTGATCGAGCAGGGTGATGCGATCATAAAGACCTATTATAATGTCATTCCCAGATTCGTCAACGGAGGGGACAGTTATTATTGCCATGCCCATACTGAATTCGCCTCTTTCGAGATATGTTCGCTGCAGTGCGTTTTGCTGAAATAAGGCAAAGCATTCAAATGAGTCGTAAGAAATAAATCCATTGTCACAGAGAGGGCAGTTTGGATTATGTATATTTTGTTTGATATTGCCAGAATACCCCGGACAAACCACAGCTTTCTCAATCATTACCCGAATGCCCATCTGAGCAACAAATTGATTAAAAAGAGAAGGGTCCAAGCTTATTTCAGTTGGAATCTCCAAAATGCCAGAATAGGGGTTTTTGCCCTTATACGAAGTCATAATATTTTATCGCGCTTCTTTAGGTTCTCTGTATGCCACATGGGCTTAAGGTTTGTATAATGCCAACATTTTTTAATTTGTTCTTCGTCTGAATGATCAAAGGAGGTGACGGGAAGGGTGTGGTCTATTGTCCATCCGTTGATCCCGTAGTTGTTCCAAGACATGCCACATTGGAACCGAGACTCAATGTATTCTTTTAGTTGCTTTGCGGTGAGACCAACGTACTGCAGCGTCCGTTTAGATTTTCCCTTGCTACCTAAACATTCTCTAAGCCTCCTACTTAAGTTAGATTTTATCTTAAAAATTGGGTCAATCTTCCTAAGGTTGTTTTCTCGGACCCGTCTCATGGTTGCCAGTTTTTCTTTGTTGGCTTGATAATATATTCTGCCATAATCAGATATCCATTTTTTATTTTTTTGATTCCATTTTTTAGCGCCTCGTCTCGCCGCCTGCCTTCCGCTCGGAGTGCTCTGGTATTCTTTACGATAAATAGCTCTTTTTTCTTTGTTTTTTTGGTGATAGAGACTACTAGCTCGAATTATACACTTTTTGCAGGCAGACATCAACCCATCCCTGCACCTAGCGTCTTTATAAAACTCATAGGCGTCTTTTTCAATTCCGCATTTTGTACAAGTTTTCTTCATTAGTCTTTCTTAGGCCATCCGACATATGATGCGGTGTCGCCAAATCGTTCCTGCCACTTTGCCTTACCGTGAATCTTTTCATCTCCAATTGCGTCCTGATGCTCTTTGGCTATATCCATGTGTTCGTGGGCGATGTCCGAGTTCCCCGCAAGATGGGCGTGAAACGCGGCTGAAAGATGAACCTTCATTGCGTCGTGATGTTGATCTTTGTTGCCCCAAGGACCATTGGCCAATTCGGATGCTTTGTATGCCTGTGCCGAAACTGCCGGAGCCCTATTAACAAACGAAGACAGGAGACGAGGCTTGCCAGAGGCGGACGTGTCTACGATCTTCTTGCCACGCTTTGTCGTTTCCATCTCTTCGGGCTGACGAATAAACCACCCCTTAAACATCTCATCAACCTTCGTGCCCGCATAGGCGTCGGATTTAGCAACTGGCTCGTCAGGAGATTTCTTGTAGAGCCTAGAAGCGTCTTGGTCAATATTGGATTTCTTAATCTCTTCGGTTTTGCCAATCAGGTCTTCTTCGGAGAAGAGAGATTTCTTGGTTAAGTCTTCATAATCTCCGTGTTCAGGAAGGATAGGAGCGGCCTTGCCAGTAATGCGCTGAATTATCTCCCTAGCCTCGGCGTGGCTTGGGCCACCCAGAATAAGAGGCCCTTCCTTAACCATAGTCAGTGTTTTTTGAGCTACCTTTAGCTGGTTAGTGTCGAAGACGTTAAGTTCTTTTTTTGCTTTTTTCATAGCACGCTCCATAATTATTTTTTTGAATAAATCTTTGAGTTCACTATCAGACCTTTTCAGTCCGCTATTAACAAATCCAGCATACATTGCCAAAGCTCCGGCCCTGACTTTTTGATCGCCCGGAGCCATCGGTTTCATCTTCGGAATATCATTAGGCCCAATAACCTTTTTCGGTTTATTAGCAAGAATAGGACTGGGGCCAGCAGCGGGCTTATTCGCATCGGGCTTCTTGTCTTTATCCTCTTCTACTTTTGGCTTCTTGGGCGTTAAGCTTATCATGATTGGGCCTCGACGGAGAAGTTTTTACTATAATTATCCCACTTAGTTGACTCAAGAAGATCGGGAGCGTAAAGAGCGAGAAGTTCTACGGCGTAGGAGACCTTGTCGGGAATGGATTGACCGGGAGTGTGTGTTGACGTGATTTTTAGTTCAAGGTTTTCAAGTCTGTTATCATCTCTGACGCCGTTTCTGTGATGAATTATTTCACCTTTTTTAAGAGGCCGATCAAGAAATTCTGACATGACTAAAACGTGTTCGTAAACATATCCGCTTTTTTTAGCATTGGGATGGTCAACATTCCTAATTAAAACATACCCCTCTCCTGTTTTTTGGCGTCCACCTTTCCAATTGGGATGTTTGTCTCCTGTTTTCCAAATGTCAGATTTTATAAGGGTAGCTCTGGATGTTTCTGAAGCAAGACACCCGCAACTTCTTGTGTGTCCACTTTTTAACTGATGCGATCCGACGACAGTGGTCTTTCCGCAATTACACATACAATTCCATCGCGTGTTTTGTTTTTTATCATTTTCAGCTCTCGACACAACTACCAGTCGGCCAAAAAATTGTCCAATTAAATTATTAGGTCTCACTTGTACTCCTTGTTTTAATTTTAAGCAACTTGGACGTTAACCCTATTATAATAGGTCTTTGCCGTCGCAAGTTCTGCGTTAAAGGCTGTGACCATTTGCTGAGCTAGAATTCCATAAACGGCGGGAAGCTTGGTCACAGCCTGAGCGGCCCCATCGAGTGAAATAGTATATCCGGCGATGCCGGGTGCTATTATAAGTGATTCAAGTTGAGCAAGTATCTGAAGACATGCCCATCTTGCGACAAGCGAGGTTATTAGAAGAGGAATCTTGTCTTGTTCAAATCCTGCCGTGTATTTTATAGAAAAAAGCTGTGGAAATTCCGTTCTCGAAAGGAATCCACCGGGCAGAATCATGGTTCCACCAAGACCGATTGACCATCCGACAAGACTTCCGCTCATGGGAGTTAGTTGAATTTGTCCTGACAAATTATAAATTCTAAGCCAATCAGAAGGGAAAACAATTAGATTTGAGTTGTTAATAAACTGAACTGCGACTTCCTCCACGCTGATGATCGGACAGTGCTGGACGTTCAAAAAACACCAGCTGTTGTAATCCTGCGTTCTAAAATCTTGTCTTTCTTCAAATTTTGTAGGCGTGATGGTTGTATTTAATATATGCTCGATAAAGCTAATCGCCTCTACAATGTGGTGCGAGATTACATCATCTGGGATTTCTACACCCGCCGCATTCGTGAGTTTGCAACCCCATAAATAAATTCTTTTAATATCGTCTGCAGTCGGTATCGTTCCAAACCGATCAAACCCCGGAGATGAGACTGCATGCGGTGGCGTTACTATCGTAGTTTCGGCCATGTTAGTTTCCTATCATGTAACGAACTGCGCCCTGAGCGACAAGAGTAAGAACAAAAGCCGCAAGACCTACTCCGCCTGAAATCATATAGACCTGCTTCTTGAGCGGGATTATTGCGTTCTTAAGTTCTTCAAGGTCTTTTTTAATTCCCGCAAGTTCCCCGGAGATGACCCCCAGCTTTTCAGCTACGTAAAGCTCATTGGTAGTCGTGTCTCTCGTTTGTTTTATCACCATATTATTCTCCTATATTGCAGAAATCTGCTTTTTGATTTTTAACTGTCCGACTGCTTGGTATTTTGTATCGTTAGGTGAAGTCCCTACTGTCCACGCAAATTTTACATTGCCTGTTTGCATCAATGCTGTCTGAGCTGCCGTAAGGGTTACTGAAAAAATAGACGGAGTAGCGTTTTGAGTCACGTCAGTATTTGTTATCGAGATATCTGTTGATCCAGAAGACGACAAAGTAAGCGTTTTGGTTACTAAAGAAGCGGCGACTGTTGCTGCGGCATCCGTATCTGTATCCCAAACCTGAACCATCAAGGTCTTTATCTCTCCAGAGAAGAAGCTGAAGACCGGGATACAGACTTTTGTGGTTGGATTGAGTATTTTTAATATTAACATTACTTTGCCTTTTTGGCTAAGCCCAGTTGTCCTCTAAAAAAAGCCCAGTATGAATGGTAAAGCTTCTCCTCAGACCGATGAAAAAGCATGCTCAGGTCTCGCCCTCGGTTGTTATCATCTTGAAAAACAAAGAGTATTTCTTCAGGATTGTCAGGATTGACCTCTGTTGCTATATAAGCCAGCCCGGAAATGGCCAAAAAGGGCGCTAGAGCCAAGTCTGGTGTTTTAAATAGGTTTATCGAATCGGCCATTTTATAGCCTCTTGGCAATACTTCACCTATATAATTATATCAAAAAACTGGCCTTTTTGATATATTCGGTAACTATGTAATTTATATAAGGAATTATTTAGTTGACACGGAGGACAAAATAAGGTATATTTCTCATGAAAAGGAGAGGCTATGGACATATACATGCGGGTAACAAGGCTGGAGCAGGACGTCGAAAAGCTCGTAGATATGATCAAGGGATTGACTGAAATACACGAAAACGTGCTGAAGATGTTAGGCGCACAATGTCCAAAAAAGGAGACAGACAATGCGTGCTGTAAAAAAAGCCGTCATAGTTGTCGCTGAGCGCTTTGGCTGGAGCGAAGCCGTGTGGCCCAAAGGGGTTTTTGCTGTGCGTATTGAGGACGGAGCGGTTATTTCAGACCCCAAGGAAGTTCCGAACAAGAGCTTTTGTGACGATTACAAGTTCTACATGGCGACTCCGGGTGGATTCAGAGACATCGAGCATGGCGACTATGTCGTTTCCTCCCCTAGTGGCTGTCGCTACCCCGTCAGCCAAAAAAGCTTTTTTGACAACTATGAGGTGACGAGTGGAGTTTAAAGTCCATAGGTACGACGGGCGACTCCTTAAAGGACCCATTGAGGTGTCAATCAAGATCGACGGCGTCAGGCTTCATGTTGAAAGTGGAGTCTATCGCTCTCGCGCAGGTAAGCCTCTTTATAATCTACCGAAGGGGTTGGCAGACGGGGTATATGAGATTTATAGAAATAACTTCAAGGAGACCATAGAAGTTGTTAGGGCCTCTATAAGCGAGAGAGAGCCGATAAGAGAAGACGAGGTATACCGCCTCGATGTGCTAGATGACAGGCTTTTATTTGCTGGCCACTCTGAAGGAATAGACCACAACGACATAACTCTTTATCTGGACTGTGTTGTGGCCGAGGGGCTAGAGGGGCTTGTGGTCAAGGAAGTAGAGACCGGCAAGCTATGGAAGGCTAAGAAAGAGCATACAGAAGACGTCAAGGTAACGGCGGTCATCCCCGGCAAAGGCAAATACGTTGGCAAAATGGGAGCGCTGATGACCGACATGGGCAAGGTCGGCACAGGGTTTACGGATGAAGAAAGGCAGCTATACAATACTAAAGACATGATCGGACAAACGATTGAGGTCAAATGTATGGAAATAACCGAAGATGGCAAATTTAGGCTGCCTAGATTTATAAGGCTAAGGGAGGACAAATGATACTATCGCCAGTATTAGATGCGTTTTTGGAAGAGATAGACCGACTGCTAAAGCATGAGGTGCGGAGGGAGTGGGATAGAGATGAAAGATATTACAGTGAAGAAGAAGTTGCCGATGAAGCCTCTACAAGGGCAGCGCGAATGGCACGGAAGCTTGTTAAATTACTGGAGGACGAATGACCTTTATTTTATTGTTTTCCTTGCTCATCGTATTTGGTCTGATGGGATATATTACCTATCTCGATTTTAAATTTGAGGCCCAAAAAAGTCGAATGATTGGATATATAAAGACAGGAGGTAAGCGTGGACTGGTATAAAATGCTGCAAGAACATACAATATTAAGGTCTACTTATACTAATCAGGAATATTGTATAAATACAATAGAGTGCGTTAATGGCGAGACAACGATTTTATTGAAAAACTTAACTGCATTGTCTCAGTCCTATCAGTCACTCTCCGCCTCGATATTGGCTAACGAAATCGCACTAGGGAGGTGGATAATACTCAACGACCCCAATAAGCAATCAAAAATGAGCTGCAGAACCGGAGCCGCCCCTCTGCCGACTCTCAGCATCTTCGGTGTGCCTGTAACTATAGCTGGACAGGCAGCTGTTAAGACCTGCTGCGACAAGTTTAGAGGGCATGGCTGGAGGTTGTGTCAGAAGTGCGGGAAGGAGTTATAGGGCAGGCATTACTTTTATTCTTTTTTTACAGCATATCCTCTTTGAGCCAAATGCTCTATCGCCCAAATAGTCAAGTCTGCGTCTCTCTGTCCCTTTGGGTGCCGACTGGCCCACAATTCGAGGTTTTCAATTCTATTATCTGTTTTTACTCCATTTTTATGATGAACTGTTTCGCTTTTTAAAAGAGGCCGACCAAGAAACTGAGACATGACAAATATCTGTTCGGCAACCAATCCTCTCTTGCTGGCATTTGGATGATCTGGAATAAGAAGTAGAATATATCCGTGACTGTGCTGCCGTCCGCCCTTCCATCCGGGGTTTTTTGTTCCCACTCTTTTTTCACATTCTATTTTTGATTTTTCTCTATTATAACATCCACAACTAACTATTTTCCCTGTTCGCAGACTACACCCTTCATATGCACACTTTTTGCCACAATCACAATCACAAAGCCAAATGGCATTTCCGTGACTGGTATTAGGAGCCCTGCCGGTTATTGTAAGCTTGTTGATTCGTTTTCCTGTCATGTCTATAAGTTTTGTCACAAACACCTCACTATCATTGTCTTAAAAGTATATCACTTTTTCTAAATTTAGTCAACCATAAAGCTAAAAAAAGACCCTCTTTTTTAGGAGAGGGTCTTTTAAATCTTTAAACCGTTACTTTAGCTACGACCACAATTGTCCATTAAAATCATATGCTTAGGCGCATATACCCACGGCGAGCAGTATAAAAGCACCATAAAACGAAGGGCGGGGCTTACAATTGCCAAGTCCATCTTAAGCAGCGGAGCCAACTGCCTGCAAGTCATCTCACGCTCGGAAATCGAAAGCAGGAAGCCCGTCTGACAGCCCGGATTCCTCTCGCCACGATCCCTAGCCGCTACGCCAGCTGCTGACGTAGGATCAGCCACGAAGCCGACAAACTCATGATTGGCAGTCGTGTCAACCGGAGCGCGATACAGAGCATAATACAGAGCGCCGACCGTGCCAGCCGCTATCGTGATTATTGCCCTCTTACCCGCACCACCCATTGCCGCAGCGGTCTGAGCAGCGGCAAGCGACTCGCCTACGTTGTTCAGTGCTGAAACGCGATATGAATACGTACCATCTACTGCACCAAGAGCGCAAGAAGCATCAGCTTCAAACGTAACGCTCGTGATTACCGGAGTGGCCGGAGCGCCAGTATCGGCAACTGCCTTAACCGCGCGCTTCGCATTCAGGAACTTGCTGCCGACGAGCTTAAAAATGCCGCCCGAAGAGAAGAAATCCTGAAGAACGAAACCAGCCGCGCCATTCGCTACGCCGAGCGGATTGACGCGCTCTTTCTCGATCCACTGCCTGCTGATATCACTGTGCATCTTGTACGGGATCATCATATGAGTCGGGATGCCCCAACCTTCTGCTGACCTTCTGCCGCACTCTTCGAGATCGTCGGGGGACGGAACCGCACCGGCGAGATCGTAAACTACTGACGTATTGCCATCGTACCCATCAAACCCTGCAAACTGCGCGTTGGCATCGGTATCGCCATAGCGGAGCTGAGCCTCAAGGCCCACGTACTGCAGGTTGCTAGTGTTGCAATTCGTCGGATTACCAGTCTGGATGCCAGTCGCAGCGGCCAGATGGAAACCCTTCGCCCTGAACAGACCACGCTCCATCATGGAAAGGACGGAAACCGTGCCTGAACGAGCCTGAATCGCCATCATCGACTCGCCGGAAGTCCTAACCAGCGTAGCCGGATGGGTCACTATCCTCGTGTCGCCAATGTACCGAATCTTCAGAACTTCGCGGCTGAAGACCGGGTCGCGCTCACTCGGCGTTACCTGAGCCTCTGCGTCGAAGAAACCCATACCTTCGGGCATCTCGCCGTAGCTTCTCATCCTGTTGATTTCCTCAACCGTGTTGAATGCACGGCTTTTGGGAATCATCTGCCACAACTTAAGGTGCTGCTCCTCAAACGTCACAACCTTCATCGTCGCGTCCAGAGACTCGACCTGAAGTACGCCACCACCGGACAGAGACGTTGGTGCTCCATCGTATCCATGGGTAGCCGACAGGGCTTTATTCAGCTCTTCCAGCTCTGCGTAGGACTGGGGTGCTCCCTCAATCCCAAATCCACGTTCAATACTCATAGTTGTTGCTCCTTTCGTTTCTTGTTTAAATTACTTGTTAAGTGATTTCAGGACCTTCTTGCGTACATCAGCGTCCGCAATACGGCCTGTAAGCTCGAACCTAGTTACCTCTTCTCCGCGTATCTCGCCCTTAGTCATAAGCTCGACCATCGCGTTTTTAATCGCTGCCTTTTTAATCGTAGTAATATCTTTAGGTGCATCTGCGCCTGACTTCGCAACAGCCTTGCCATCAACTGACTTACGAACTGACGCCGGAGAATGTGCAACCTTCTCAAGACGTTCCGTAAGAGCAGCAACAGACTTCTGAAGATCGGCTATCTGCTTCATGGCCTTCTCAGCAAACGGATTCTCTTCGTCTTTCTTCTCCTCATCCTTCTTCTCTTCGTCCTTCTTCTCTTCGACTACCTCTTCGTCCGCCTTCTCAACTTCCTTCTCTTCGCCCTTATCCTCTACTTCTTTCTTCTCGTCTTCGTCTTCCTCTTTCTTGTCCTCGTCAAAAGCGGCAGCGAGCTTCTCTAGCTTCTTTTCGTCGCCCTGAGGATTCTCTTCGTCTTTCTTCTCCTCATCCTCATCCTTCTTCTCTTCGTCCTTTACTTCCTCACCATCCTCAGACTTTACTTCCTCTTCCTTCTTCTCCTCATCCTTCTTCTCTTCATCGTCCTTGTCATCTTCTGGGGTATTCTCTTCCTCCATTGCTTTCTTAAGGTCTGCTTCAACCGTGGGCCATACCTTGTCCACGATACTAGCAATAGCCTTTTCAAAAGCTTCGGCTTTTTGCTTTTTGTCCATAATTACTGCTCCTTTCGAGTTTATTTTAAATTATACCGTCGCTACTACGGCCACTGCCCAATACTTCACGCCATCGCTGCAAACAATCCACGTCTTCGTCGCATCCGAACTATCCAGAATAACATGACACAGGCCATTCTGAGACACAACAGAACCAAAAGCCGCTACACACACTGCTGACGTCGGTGCCGCACCAGCGAGGTTTGCCGAGGCCGCTACCTGCGAATTCGCCAACGCTGCCGTCGCATCTGCCTGAGCTGCCGCTATCGCACCAATTGCTACGCCTGAATCCTGACACTGCCCAACGATCCCCGAAAAAGAAACAATATTGTCGATTACTGACGGGGAAACCGTTGTCGGACCAGCTGCCGTAACCGCGTCTAAAGCCGTTGTAACTTCATCTCCATACTTCTTACTGCCAAAGGCGACTCTCATAAGTCGTTTGGCTATTACTGATAAAGCCATATAGAACTCCCTTCCTTTGTTAGCAAAAACTTCGTTTACCTGCCTACCTATTAATTATATCAAGAAATCGAGATTTTATATAATTTGGATTATTAATTATTGATAGTATTTATATTGTTTGCGCTGGCAACGGACTTTGAATTATAGTCCGCGTTGTTCCTATCGTAGTATATGCGTAGTCAGTTGAACTATCTCTCACCCTCAAAGTTAGAGTATGACTGCCATGTGTCAAGCTGGACTGTGGGATTGTTGCACTCCATGAAGTCGTACCTGTACATAATACCCACGAACCGCTATCAATTTTGTATTCAACACTATACACCCCGTTTGCGTTTGCCGCCGTTCCGCTAATATAGACGCCCGAACCCGCCCTATAGTGCGTTGACCCGGCAGAAGGCGTTGACCATGAGGCGGTAGAGGCGACGGGGGTATAGTAAACGTAAATAAGAATCCTAGCCAAATCCAATTGCCCCGCTGCCATCGAAGGGTCGAGAGATGTTCCAATCCACGAAAAGGTAAGTCCATTTACAGATGACCACAGCATCGGGCTAGGAGCATTTAGCGTTCCTACAAGTTCATACCCCGGCGCTGACCACCCACTAGACGTACTACTAAAATTATACCCCAAAGTGCCAGACCATATTGGTTTTAGTGACTTTGAGTCATGGCCGCCGCCATACCCATACCAATATGGATAAGCAACAACGCTTGAAATCGTACCATAATTCGTTGTGGGGCAAGTGATAGAAGAAAGAACCATCGAGCAAGAATAAGGAGGAGATGCTTTATATTGAGAGCTTGCGTATTCTCCAGTAGTCGTATCGCAGGCATATGCAGGGTTATCAACCCTCACTGAAGAAGTATATGACGACATATAGTATTGTCTATACGCCATATCAGCTCGCTTTCAGCTCATACGTGAACCACACCGTCAGCCACTTGACCCCTGTGGTAGCCGGTAAATCCAAGCCCACAATCTTATTCACAGGTACATCGTAGTACGTTCCTGTGCCTGTGAAGGTGTTTGTCGTGCTGGTAAAGGCCGCGCCAGCTCCGGGGTCTAGGTCAGCCGTCAAAATATCAGCCTCAGCAGCGGGGGGACTTGCTAAAGTCCATTTCTCCAGCATGATGGCATAAGCTCCAACTGCGTTCTTTGTGATACCCACCTTAGTTATCCTGATGCCAAAAGGACACCAAGTAGCGTCCGTAACCATAAGCGGAACTATCGCAGCCTCATCCTCGACATACTCAGGGAGAACTATCGTCTTGGTGAACAGTAATGGGACACCGTAATGAGCGCCATCACTGAACGTGCCTGCAGCAGGCGTACTGCCACCTATAACTACGTTGTCCGCCGTGCCCCCATTAATGTCTGCAGTTGTTACCGTGCCTAAGTCAGCAATCGTATTCCCGGCATTTGTCCAACCCGCACCAAATGATGTAATAATCGGGCTTCCAAATGTCGGACTCGCCCCAGACGCGACAGATTGATCTAAAACGCCACACCCAGCAGAAACTGTTAAATCACCCGCTAGGCTGATTGATCTATTCCCACCATTGACTAAAAAGTTCAATGTCCTGCCAGCCGCTGAAGCCTCATTCCAGACAAGAGCCAGCTGATCAGAGGCGTCGTCGTCGTACAGAGATAGTCCACCATTTACTGTTGCCCACTCTGCTGCAGACAGATGATAATATTCAAGAGGTATTCCGCCCTGCTTGTTCAGAAGGTCGTTGTGCGCTCCAGCCATGAATATGTAGACCCACGAAACAGAAGCGGCAATATATGTATAAAAACTCGAATCATCCTGATTTAACAGAGACATCCTGTCACCAGCAGCTGTTTCGTCAAATGTCAAGCCGTTGCCAGTGTAAATATTGTTTAAGGTCCATCCGTTGGCTGTAGCCGTCGCTATATATCTGTCATTTAGAGTAGCTGCCGGTAGACCACCAGTAGGATCGTAAAACTCTATAATAGGTAGCTGCCAATCTAATCCTAAAGTCGCTGCCAAAACGTATTCTTTAGTCGCGGCGTCGTGAGCATTTGTCACGGCGTCGTTTATTGTAACGCTGTCGTAGGTAGCGTCAGCGCCAACGACGTCAGCAGTAAAGCTTGCGCTTGCGCCAGAGACTACTCCAGTGAATGTCGCGTTTACGCCGAGAACATCGGCAGAAAAAACACCATTAGCGGCGGCGATGTTGCCAGAAAAGACACCACCAACGGCAGAGACGTCTCCAGAAAGGACGGCGTTGACGCCCTCAATGTCCGTACCGGCAATGAGCTTCAGGGCAGCTGAAATATTTGTCCCAGAAGAGACAGCGCCGTCAGCACTAATGCTTGCTACTGACCAGATCGCGCCGGTATCAGCATCTACTAGATATTTAGTTCCCATAATTTTATTCCTTTATCCGAGGATCGCTAATCCGGTGCCGTTCCAGCCTACCCACTGTCTTAAGTCTGTGTCAAAAAATTCGCGGCCCTTTTCTGCTAGGCCCCACGTAGCGGTCATTAAAGCTATCTCAGCACTAGTCAGGCACGGCTTCTGGCAGTAAGTGCCGCCTCCACCTAGCATGATCAGGATTCCGTTTATTATAAGACTGCCAGAGACTATGAGGTCGGACATAAGCTTCTCCTACGCAAGATGACAAGGCTCTATTACCCTGATTTCAAATTGACTACTTGTAAGCACCTTGCTTGCTGAGTAAGTAATCTTTAATGAGCCGACATAGGTTCCAGCCGGGATATCTAAGTCCGTACTGACGGTAGTGTATTCACAGGTGCCGTTGGCTGCGGAGAGAATCAGACACGATACGTCTAACACTTTATTGCAGCACTCGTTGAATAGCTGTAGTTTGACCGTAGCGCCGGACAGATCAATAACGGCTCCCGATGGGGACTTTGCAGTAAATGAAAGTACGACGCCAATGTCAGCTCTGGTTAAAATAGTGGCCATAAATTTGTCCTATATAATTATATCAAAACTCTCATCATTCTCTTCTATGACTACGGGAATGTCGATTCTTTGTGTTATTTTCGTATTTATTTCAAATACCTTCTCGTTTCCTTGGGTTACGCTTGCGAAAATCTCGAATCTTTCCGCTAACTTAGCCTCTATTGCTAAGGCTTCTGCTATTGTTATCAAGAACTTATAGACCTTACGGAGTCCGAGATAGAGAGTCAGCGTCTCGTTGCCTTCTGCAGCATCGGTTATAGTAATTCTATTAAATAAAGACAGGGCCTCAGCTCCAGTACCGGACTCCAGAATGGCCACAAACGACTTAACAGAAAGTGCGTCCGCTCCTATTCCAGCCTCCTGAAGGGCTATCATAGCGAGAATAGAAACACTATCAACAGCTAGTCCCGCTTCCTGCAAAGCAACTGTAGCAAAAATAGAAAGAGAGTCTACAGCCACCCCGGTTTCTAGCAGCGGGACAATCGCAAGCAGCGGTGGTATGGTGTCTACAGCTATCCCAGCGTCAGACAGGGCAATGGCCGCAAGGATCGAATCGGCATCTACCCCTACTCCAACATCTGATAATGATATAGCCGCAAAGATGGCAGGAGCGTCAATAGCAATGCCAGCCTCGGACAAAGAGACGGCAGCGGCAACTGAATCAGAGTCTATACCCACTCCAGCATCTGATAAGGCAATCGCTGCAAGGACCGTATCTGTGTCTACTCCGACCCCAGAGTCGGATAAGGCAATGGCCGCTTGGATAGAGAGGACGTCTATTGCTACACCAGCCTCAAGTAAGGAGATCGCAGCCTGAATAGCGGTGTCGTCTACCCCAATACCGGACTCCTGAAGAGCGATTGCCGCTTGAATGGAGTCAGCATCTATCCCTACTCCGGCCTCAGTCAAAGCAACAGCAGCCTGGATAAAAGGAATGTCTACGCCCACCCCAGCATCTGATAAGGCAATAGCAGCCTGAATAGAAAGAGTATCTACTCCGACTCCCGCATCTGATAAAGATATAGCAGCCTGAATAGAGTCAGCATCAACTCCTACTCCGGCGTCTTGTAACAGCCAGATCATTTTCCAAGTAATAGTGTCCGCGCCTGTCCCGACGTCAGACAATGGCACATCTACTAAAATTGATATGTCGTCGGTTTGTATCCTTACCGCGTCGTCATCAACTCCTGCGCCAGAATCTGATACTGTTTTATATGCGTCTACCATTTATTTCCACTCTGCTGGAATGTCAGCATAATCTGTCAGAGCGGCACAAAGACCAAAGCATCCTGCCGTAACTGTCGCTGCCGAATGTCCGGGCTGAGTCGGCCAGTACATAATTGTATTTGCGTCTTCGGCTGGTCCCCATCCGTGGCCAGTAAGATGATGACAGTCATAGAAGGCGTTCCCATAGTTGACAGCGACCACATTATATTTAAATATGTCACCATTAATGGCTTCTGTTAAAGACGCATTATTACACCCATAGAATACAGAATTAAAAGTAGTAACGGCAACATTGTTGTCGAATAGATTGGCAGGGATAGAGGCAAGACTATAACATGTTTTAAACGTGCCAGCGAATGAAGTAGCATTCACGCAAGTATCAAATAAGCCCGACGCAATCGAAGTCAAACCCATACAATTCTCAAAACACGACGCAAACGAGCAAGCAGCTGTGGTTCTGAAGTTGGGGCTGCCAGTAGAAGTTAAGTTAGCACATTGATAAAACGTATTAACAAATGAAGTAACTGCAGTATTGTATTTGAACAAGTCGTCGGGAATTGCGGTCAAATTGACACACGTATAGAATGTTTCTTGAAATGAATTCGCATTTACGCAAATGTCAAAAAGATTTGCAGGAATAGAGGTGAGACTTGAACAATAGCGGAAACAATCAGCGAATGTGCAAGAAGCTGTAGTTCTAAAATTAGGATTACCAATGGAGGTTAGTCCCATTGCCGACACGCCCATGAACAGTTGAGCGAACGAGGTTACGACAGTATTATATTTAAACAAGTCGTCGGGGATTGCAGTTATTTTGGTGCAATTATAAAACGCTGCTGCAAACGATGTTGCGCTTGTACAGACATCGAATAAGCCTGCCGGAATAGACGTAAGAGAGGTGCTTGTGCAATATCTAAAACAGCCTTGGAAAGATAAGATGTTCGGACATCCATCAAACAGTCCAGCCGGGATGGCGGCTAAAGCGTAGCAACTGTCAAACATATAATACGCCGTTGTCAGTGAAGCGAGTGTTCCAAGTGGGACGGCAGTAGTTAGATAATTGCAGCCAGTGAAATTAAGAACTTTTAATCCTAAGTCTCCATCAAATGACAACAGCTCAGTTACTAGCCCTTTGTCTCCACCATTATTAAAGCAAAACCATTCACAAATCCCCGCTATTGTAATGTCGTAAGTCCCAGCTCCAGCATAGCTATGTGTTCTGTCCGAGTCATTGTATGCTGTAATTCGGCTAGTTGCTCCGCCATCACCCCAATCGACTACAAAATTATGCTTGTATCCAGAACCGCCTCCATTAATAGGCAGCTCAAAGGTGTCAGCACCAGTTGTAACTATCCTAAAAGAGAAGACTCCCCATGTAGCCCCCGCAGTGTCTACTCCAACTCCATCATCAGACAGGCTCTTTAGCGTTACAATTACGGAAGAAACGCTGTCCGATCCTGTTCCTGCTTCTGCCAAAGAAAGGTCAGCATTAATCGAAACAGAGTCTTGTCCTTTGCCGTAGGTTACGCTCACAATTTTCCTTAAGTCTTTAAATTTAATCGGCCTGCCAGTTAAACGGCTCTAGTTTCCGTTCAAAAGACAGGCCGACTGTCTTGTAAGTCTTTGATTTTATTAACTAAGTGATATTTCTAGCGTGAGCTGCCACACCTGACCAGCCGTCTTTGTGCCCTGAGCTGAAACCTTACGATTCAGGATCACGCCTGTCGTAGCTCCACCATCAGCCGCATTGGCAACTGCGAACTCTGCCCATACCTGATTGGCAACAAGGCCCGTAAACGTAGCCTGCCATGTCGCTTTCTGACTGGTCCCAAATGTCGGGAATCCACCATCCATGCCAACCCAAACCAGAGAAGCGCCCTGAAGATTGGTGTCAGCAGCGTCGAAACCGTCAGACGACTCGCCAACGCCCAAATAAGAATTGGCAGCGTCAAATGCCTGAGTCGAAGGAGCGTCGCAAAGGATAGTCCAAAGCTCATTTATGCCCGAATTTTCAAGGGCGTTGCCTTCAATATCAACTACTTCGGCAGGGGAGTCGCCATTCTTCCAAGTCGCCTCATCCAGCCATTTATTAATCTTCCACTTCGCCATCCACTTACCTTTTTCTTTTAATGCCGTCATAGCATCTCCTTTATTTAATTAGCCTCTGCTTTTTCAATTGCTGCCTTGATCTTTTCGACTTGCTCAACAAGCTTCTTAGCTTGAGAAATCGGTACTTGACAGAACGCATCCCTGAACGGATCATAAATTTTAACCATTTTTTCTTTGTCTGGCATAGTCTCTCCTATCTTTCGTTTGCTGCTTTCCTTGCTTCAACTTCTAATGGCATGTCCCAATAGCCATACTTGAGGTATTGATAGCCGTATACTATTGGGAAACCTATTATAAAATATCTTTTATATTGCTCCAAATGACACGTCTCATGTAAGACTACCTTTATATCCTCGGCGTACTTAGCCGGATGTATAAATATGAACGGCCAAATCGTTACGCCTACAGTGCCGGGAACATTACACCCGGCAAGGAAGACTATTAAAGCAGCTATCCAGTTCGTAATAATCATTTATGGTGTAAGGTCCTCTATGCCTGCGTCGCTGTTGTAGAGAGCGACTACGTTGCCAAGAGTAAGAGCGGTGTCGTAGACGCGGAGGATATCTACATTTCCATCTAACCAATATCCGGCAGTAATTGGGAGATTGCCAACAACAAGAGGCAAATCGGTAGTTGTTAGCTCCCCACCCCAATCTGCGTTAGTTCCATATTCTTTTAAAGCTCCATTAACATAACTTCTCCAGTTTGTGCCATCATAAGTAAAGATTACGTGATACCACGTTGATGTAACCACTTCGTCATCGCAAAGCGTTATGGGAACTGAAAAGTTATTGAATGTAAATTTTGCCTCGGTTAAATAAATACCATTATAGTCTAACCCGACCTCATCGCCATATCCTAAAATTGCTTGCTCTCCTGCAACAGAATCAAAATAAATCCAAGTTTCTATGCTCCTAGCTGCATTGGCGAGAGGACAATCTCCGGCACTACATCTAATTTCGTCATCTGTTCCATTAAAAGATAAGGCAGTATTCACTTTACCCGCAACAGTTCTGTCGGCTGTATTTGCTACAGATGTCCCATCAGAGCCAAAAGCAGCAGAAACAACTGTCGTCGCCGCATTATCATTCATAAAATAACCAGCAACAATGTTTGCCTCAGAAGGCAATCCTATCTCTGAAATATTTATTGTTAGTGATGCGCTTCGCGACCAGACCCCACTGCTTATCTCCCCCTGCACGTAGAGTGTATAAGGCCCTAAAGCTAGTGGCGTATCTGGTGTAAATGTCTCCGCTGCCGTTGGCGTCCATGTAGCGTTGTCGTAGCTATAGCGATACCCCAAGACTGACACAGCCGCAGTCCAAGACCATGTTGGAGTGGTATCTATAGTCTCTATATCTCCCGTTATGGTAATGATGCTACCTATTACAGTAACTACTCCGCTTACTAGAGTGACTACGCTACCGTCACCCATGATAAACGTGCCATCTACCCCCGACATTATCTGGTCGCCTACCTGAATGACTCGGTCGGAAGCCGCTGCTTTAGCGAGCCTGCGAAGGGCTTTTATATCTGTAGTTTTTTCGTATGCCATATCATCTCCTTATGCCGGGGCTTGTTCAGTGTTGCGATAGACCATCTGATACGGAATATCTCTAGCTGCACCCTCATCAACAGCTTCGGTCCACGAAACCTTAAAATCGTGAGAAACTCCGGCATTAATATCTATATATTTTCCGTCGTCTTCTGCTGTGGTCCACGCAATCGTATCAAATACACGATAGGTCGAACCGTCAATCTTATACTCTAGGGTTATAGTGCCGTTCTGAGTCATATTAACTAAATCAAGCCAGATGCCGTCAATAATTTTGTGTTCGGTTAGCACCAGCTCTACTATGGCCTGCTTACCACCAGCGTCAAGGTAAGAAAATGTACCAGAGCCGTCGGTCGATGATGTCTGCGCGAGAATCGTTGCGGCCTGTACAGACGTTGCGCCAAGATCAATTTGATCAGACAGCGTCTTTAGCGTATCACCATCTGCACCTTCCTTTGCCATCTCTGTATAAATGTCAGAA
>Ga0265297_10004941_pt1 | contig 21037 bp, 30 predicted proteins | sample Munlanlwell13791_FD_192502 | JGI IMG/M metagenome (GOLD analysis project Ga0265297, IMG submission 192502) | Leachate microbial communities from a municipal landfill in Southern Ontario, Canada - Leachate well 137-91 | ecosystem: Engineered > Solid waste > Landfill > Unclassified | place...
CTATTTTTTATTTTTAATTTTCTGAAAAAAATTAGAATCAAAGATTATTTATTTGTATTTTTCCCTAAAAATACAATCAAAAAATTCCTATTTTTTATTTCTAATTTTCTGAAAAAAATTAGAATCAAAGATTCTTTATTTGTATTTTTCTTTAAAAAATACAATCAAACGTGTTTATTTTCAATTTTCTGAAAAAAATTGAAATCAAACTTGGTTATTTTTTCAAAAATTTTTTCTACTTCCCGTTTCTTACTGCTTGCTGAACCAATTAATACGCCGTCAATGCCTTGGTTAAAAAGGAACTCTTTAATGTTTGAAGAACTAACCGAGCCGCCGTAAAGAATTAAAAAATCATTAGCGATTTTTTCAGAAAAACGGCGGCAAAGCCAAAAGCGAATTAAAGCAATAGTTTTTTCTGCTTCTTTAACGTTTTCAGCTTGACCGCTGCCAATTGCCCAAATCGGCTCATAGGCAATTATTAAATTTGATGAATCCTTTATTTGAATGCCCCGTAAGGCGTAATTTAGCTGGTTAAAAAGCGTTTTTTTCCTGCTGAAAGAATTTATCCCTTCTTTTCCTTCTTTCTTTTCCTCGCCGACGCATAAAACAGGAACAATTTCATTTTCCAGACAAGCTCTGATTTTTTTGTTTATTATTTCATTATCTTCTTTCAAATGCTTCCTTCTCTCCGAATGCCCGACTAAAGAATATTTTACCCCAAAAGATTTTAACATTGTCGGCGAAGTTTCTCCGGTAACCGGACGGCGGTTAAACCAAAAAACGTCTTGGCTGCCAAAAATATATTTATCCTTTAATTGCTCAACAGCCAAAGATAAAAATAAAAAAGGAGGCGCTAAAACAATTTCTAAATTTTTTGGTTTTTGGTTTTTAAAAAAGCTGGATTCTTGATGATAAACTTTAAAAATTTTTTCCGCTTCAGAAGAAGAAGTCAAAGATGTTTTAAAATTAAAATAAATCAGTTTTTTTTTCATAACCCTTGGCTAAAAAAAATTTCCGCTTATTCCTTATTATATAAAAAATCCTTTTAAATCTCAAATTTCCCAATGATTTCCAACAAAAAAATTATTTTAGAAAATTTATTCCCAAAAAAGAAACTCCGGTAACAATCATCCCCGCCAAAAAAACTCCCAAACTTATCAGCCAAAAAGCCGTCTTTTTATCAAGGCCAAAAAGGAAAGCCGCTATGGCTCCGCTCCAAGCGCCGGTGAAAGGTAAAGGAATGGCAACAAAAATTACCAAAACCCATTTCCCCCATTTTAAAAAACCCCCTTTGATTTTTTTTCTGGTTTTATCAAATAACCAAGCAAAAAATCTTTCTGCCATTTTAGATTTCTTTATTAAATAGCCGGAAAGATTTTCTAAAAACCAAATAAGCGGAATGATAATAATGATATTGCCCAAAAAGCTAATAAAAAATGCTTTTAAATAGGAAAATTTAAAAACGCCGATAGCCACAGGAATCGCTCCTCTCAGCTCTAACAAAGGCAAAGCTGAAAGCAAAAAAATCCATAATTCTTCCATTGTTGTTTAGCCATTTTAAAAGTTTTTAATTTTAGCGGCGCAATCAGGAAGTAACAATTATTCCCTTGGATTTGCCAACTACTACTGTATGCTCAAAATGGCAGGAAACTTTGCCGTTAAGGGTTGAAAAACTAGCGTCGCTGTTTTCCTTGATGGCGCCGTTTAAAATTGTAAGCATTGGTTCAATAGCCAAAACCATCCCTGCTTTTAGTTCTAAGCCGGAACCGGGCTTGCCACAATTAGAAACTATAGGATCTTCATGAGGAGCGTAACCTACGCCGTGTCCAACCAAATCTTTTATTACCGCAAAACCATTCTTCTTGGCGCAACTTTCTATAACATAACCGATGTCGCCTAAGGTATTTCCTTCTTTGGCTTTCTCAGCTGCTAAAAGCAAGGCTTTTTTAGTGGTTTGAATCATTTTTTTGTAAAGAGGCGGCGGGAAACCAAGATAAAAAGTTGCTGCCATATCAGTAAATAAACCTTGGTATTCCATTCCTAAGTCCAAAGAAACCATATCGTTTTTTTTAAGTACCATCTCTTTGGAAGGAACGCCATGAACAATTACTTCATTTAAAGATACGCAAAGCGTTTTAGGAAAAGGCCTGGAAGAAAAATCTGGTTTGTAATTTAAAAAGGAGGGCTTGCCTCCATAATTTAAAATGAGTTTATTGGCTAACTTATCGAGGTCTTCAGCGGTGATACCCGGTTTGGCTTCTTTTATAAGCGCTTTCATTACCAAAGCTAATTTTTTCCCGCTAATTTTTAAAATTTTGATTTCTTCAGCGTTCTTTATGGTAACCACAACTTATTTTCCTTTTTTATCTTTTTTTATTTTTTTGATGATTTCTTTTGAAATTTCTTCTATTGGTCTTTCTCCGTCAACTTCAATCAAAATTTTCTTTTTTCTAAAGTAATTAATTACGGGTAAAGTATTTTTTTTAAAAAATTCTATCCGGTTTTTAATGGCTTTAGGATTATCATCGGCTCGTTTTATCAGTTTGCCGCCGCAAATAGAACATTGAGTTACTCCAGGAGTTAAAATTAAAGAATATTCTTTCTTGCATTGAGAGCAAAGCCGACGCGCCAATAATCTCTTTAAAACCTCTTTATCAGAAATCTTTAAATAAATCGCTCTAAAATTTTTTCTGCCAAACCAGTTTAAAACTTCTTCCAAAATTTTAGCCTCTTCGAGCTGTCGGGGACTGCCTTCTAAAATTATGCCCTTATCTTCTGGAACGTTCATTAACAAATCCAACCAGCAATAAACCGCTAACCATAAAGGAACTAATTTCCCTTGAGCCATTACTTTTTCTATTTTTTCCCCAAAATAATCAGGTTTTTTAACCAATTCCCTTAGGACGGTTCCCGTGTCTATTTCCCAGAAAGAAAAAATTTTCTTTAGAATAGCCGCTTGAGTGCCTTTACCGGATCCTGCCTGACCCAAAAAAACAATATTAAGAGATTTCATATTCGCGCATTATTAATTGAGATTCTATATTATTCATTATTTCAATCGCCACTTCAACCATAATCAATAAAGATGTTCCTCCAATGGCAAAAGTTGTTATGCCGGTAAACTTTTGCATTAAAATAGGCAAAAGGGCGATTATCCCTAAAAAGATTGCTCCAAAAATAGTGATTTTTTGGCTAACATTAGATAAATACTGGCTAGTAACCTTACCGGGCCGGTAGCCGGGAATAAATCCTCCTCTTTTTTGCAAATTATCAGAAATGCTTTGCGGTTCAAAAGTAATCATTGTATAAAAAAAAGTGAAAACTATAACCAAAAGAAAATAAAGCAAAAGATAAATGAAAGATTCCTGCCTAAAATTTTTTAATATTAAAGCAATTTTTAAAAGATAAATATTTTTAGAAGCCGACATAAACTGGCTTATCATTTGCGGAAAAGACATTATGGAAAGGGCAAAAATTATTGGAATAACTCCGGCTTGATTTATTCTTAAGGGTAGATAAGTAGAGGCTCCGCCGTAAATTTTCGTTCCCCTTACCTGTTTGGCATAACTCACCGGAATCCTTCTTTCTCCCCGGGAAATAAAAACCACTCCCACAATAATTAAAAGGCCTAAAATAAAGAAAAGAATTATACTGGGAATCATCTCTGGAGTAGCGGTAATAATAGTTTGAAAAATCTCTCTGGGAAAATTTATTACAATCCCGGCAAAAATTATCATTGAGGTGCCGTTCCCTAATTTTTGTTCGGTAATTAATTCAGCCAACCACATTATAAACATTGAAGAAGCCATAACAATAATAAGGCTTCTTATAAAATCAAAAGGGGAATTAAAAATAATTACTCCTTGGCTTCTTAAGGTGTTTAAAAAACCAAATCCCTGAAGGAGGGCTAAAGGAACTGCCAACAATCTTTGATATTGCTCAAACTTGGCTCTTTCTTTATCGGTTCCTTCTCTAATCATTTCTTTTAAACTTGGAAAAACTAAGGTTAAAAGTTGAAAAATAATGGAAGAAGTAATGTAGGGACCAATGCCAAGCAACCCTAAAGAGATATTATCAAAAGCTCCACCGGTAAAAACATTAAACAGCCCGAAGAATTGGTTGTCAGTTAAAAAAATCTTTAATTGATCTTTATTGACATTCGGCAAAGGAATGGTGGCTAAAACCCGAAAAACAAATAAAAGAAAAAAAACTATAAGAAGCTTTCTTCTTAAATCAGGAACTTTTAATAAAGAAACAAGGTTTTTAAACATAATTTATTTTGCTATTTTTTAACTTTCAATTTTACCTCCTGCTTCAATAACCGCTTTGCTTGCTTTTTGGGTAAGAAGACAATTTTTTATTATATAAGGCGAGGACAAAGGAATTGTTCCTAAAATTTTTATTTTCTTGCCTTGGTCCTTGGTTTTGCTTATTAAACCGGCTTTTTTTAAGGTCTTGGGATTAATATTCCCGCCTTTGGGAAAAGCTTTAACTATGTCTTTTAATTGGACCTCCCGGCATAATTTTTTAAAAACTACAAAATGAACGCCTCTTTTTTTAGGAAACTTTGATATCGCCTCCCTCACCTGAGATTTAATTTTCGCCCCTGCCCGGGATTTTTGACCTTTTTGACCCCTGCCAGAATAAGTTCCTCTTTTCCCTCCCCGGCCAATTCTTTTTTTCTTTTGAAGTTTATTTTTTGGCTTAATTTGATTTATCTGCATAAATTTTATTTTATCAAAGCTAACTTTTCAAATTCTATTGCCAAAATTATTTTGCTTTAAGTTTTGATAAGGCAATAATTGTGGCTTTGGCGTTATTAATAGCGTTATTGGAATGGCCCAGCATTTTGGCGCTTACATTAGAAATATTGGCTAACCTCAAAATAGCCCTTATCGATCCGCCGGCAATAATGCCTTTTCCTTTCTGGGCTGGTTTTAAAATAACACAAGCTGCTTTGTATTTCGCCTTTACTTCATAAGGAATAGTTTCATTTTCCACCACTATTGAAATTAATTTTTTTTTGGCATCATTAGTCGCTTTTTGAATCGCTTGAGCAACATCTTTGCCCTTAGCTATTCCAATGCCAACCTGATGCTTATCTTTGTCGCCAATAGCAACCGTTGCCCTAAAGCTAAGCCGTTTACCGCCAGCCACTACCCGGGTTACCCGGGCAATATCCAAAAGGACTTCTTCAAACCCTTTATCTTTGTTGTTATATTGAGAATTTTCTCTTTTCGTCGCCATAGTTGTTTTTTATATATAAAAATTGATTAGAAAATAAGCCCTCCTTCTCTGGCACCTTCTGCTAAACTTTTGACTCTTCCCATATATCTAAACCCTCCCCGGTCAAAAACCACCTGATTAATGCCTTTCTCTTTGGCTTTCTGGGCAAAAAGCTGCCCAATTTTTTTTGCCACTTCCGTTTTCCCTTCTTTTCTTTCGTTTTTTATTTCCAAATCAGAACAAGATAACAAAGTTTTTTCTTCTTCGTCATTAATAAGCTGAGCATAAATATGAAGATTGGATTTAAAAACTAAAAACCTTGGCCTTGCCTTTGTGCCAAAGATTTTCTTTCTTATCCTTCTGTGCCTTCTTTCTCTTTTTGTTTTTTTATCTTCCTTTTTCATTTTATAAAATAAATTAACTTCTCTTTAATCATTAACCAGCTGTCGCTCCGGCAACCTTCTTGCCTTCTTTTCTCCTGATTTCTTCGCCTACATAATGAATGCCTCTGCCTTTATAAGGTTCCACTGGTTTTTTGGATTTGATGATAGCGGCAAATTGGCCAACTTTTTCTTTGTTAATTCCATAAACAGAAATGATATTCTTTTCTACCTTTACCTCTATCCCTTCCGGGATTGGAATAATCACTGGGTGGCTGTAACCCAACTTCAAAACCAAATTTTTTGCCTCTACATCTGCCCGATAACCTACCCCCTTTATCTCCAATTTTCTTTCAAATCCTTTATCCACACCCTGAATTATATTATTAATTAATGCCCTTACCGTTCCCCAAAGGACTGAAATATTTTTTGTTTTTTTTATCGGAACCACCGACAACAAACCATCCTTAAATTCCACTTTAAAATTGTCGGGGAGTTCAAAAGATTCTTCACCTTTTGGGCCCTTCACTTTAATAAAATCGTCTTCCAAATGAAGTTCTATTGAGGGAGGAATAATTATTGCTTTTTTGCCTAGGCGAGACATAATCTTTTTAATTATACTTTTTGTTTACCAAATTTCCAATATCACTTCACCGCCAACATTCATTTTTTTTGCTTCTCTGTCAGAAACAATGCCTTGCGGTGTAGACAACACCCTGATTCCAAAACCTTTTTTTACCGGCCAAAGACGGGAAGCAGGGAGATAAATTCTTTGCGAAGGTTTGGAAACCCTTTTTATTTCATTAATTTTAGGTTTGCCATTCTTTTCGTACTTAATTTTTACTTCTATATAATTTTTGTTCTTTTTTTTAATTTTTAAAACTTCTTCAAAATAACCTTTTTCTTTCAAAACTTTTAAAATTTCCCATTTAATTTTTGAATAAGGGAAAAGAACGGTTTCTTTTTTAACCATTTGAGCGTTCCTTATGCGAGTAATCATATCACTGATAGAATCGGTGAGCATATACTAATGTTGTTAAAATTTTTGAACGGGGCGGGGTAAAGATTTTATTGTTAAATTTCCTGCGCCTTCAACTTGGAAATTCAGACAAAGCCCTTTACCAACTGGCTTTTCTTAAACCGGGAATCTTTCCCTCAGCCGCTAATTCTCTCAAGCAAATTCGACAAACACCAAAATCCCTGATATAACCTCTTTTCCTGCCGCAACGCCAGCAACGACGGACTATTCTGGTTGAATATTTTGGTTTTTTTTGAGCTCTTGCTATAACTGATTTTTTTGCCATAATTTCAAATTCAAAAAATTAAAATAAGGTATTTTTCTATTAATTTTAATCATTTATTTTTCATCTTCTTGCCGGAGAGGAAATCCCCAAGCCTGATAAAGTTTTATCGCCTGTTCTCTGTTTTTAGCTTTAACTGAAAAAGAAACTTCTAAACCGAAAGGCGGGATATTTTGTTCTTTATTGGATTCAAGAAAAACGTTATGTTCTTTTATACCATAATTTAAATTTCCTTTTTCGTCAATGTGAGTCAAAGGAATTCCCCAAAAATCTCTTATTCGGGGTAAAACCAAATTAATGAACTTAAAAATAAAATCTTCCATTCTTTTTCCCCGCAAAGTGATTTTTAAACCAATCGTCATTCCCTCTCTTGTCTTAAAACTGGAGATTGATTTTTTGGCAGTCCGAAAGGAAGGTTTTTGACCTGTAATAAGAGCCAATTCTTTGGAAATTTTTTCTATCAATTCCTGGCTATTTTTTGAAGCAACGACTAACCGGCCAATCCCGGTGTTTATCACTACTTTGGTAATCTTCGGTAAAGCCAAATCATTTTTAATGCCAAAATGTTCCCGCATCTCTGCCTTCATTTTTTTTAACCATTCTTCTTTTTTATAGCTGATACTCATAAAATTTTCTAAAAAATTAAGGAATTTTTAAACCGCACTTTTTGCAAATTCTAAATTTTTTCTCTTCCTCTATTCTGTAATTAATTTTTGTCGGCTTCTTGCATGAGGGACAAATTAAAGCAACATTAGCCCCGGGAATCGGCTGAGCAACAGAAATTATCTCACCCTTTTCTCCTTCTTTTCTTGGTTTCTTGGTTTTCTTAACCAAATTAAGACCATCAATTAAAACTTTATGCTCTTTTGGAAAAGCTTTTATTATTTTTCCAGTTTTTCCTCTGTCTTTTCCTTTTCTTATTAAAACTAAGTCGCCTTTTTTTATATTCATACTCTTTTAATGAATTTTTCTAAATTTCCTGTTTTAAATTAATTCAGAAGCTAAAGCGGCAACTTTCTGGTAGCCTTTCTCTTTTATTTCTTTGGGCAAAGGACCAAAAATTCTATTGCCTAAAGGTTCTTTCTTGTCATTTACAAGAACTACCGCATTTTCGTCAAAAATGATATAACTGCCATCCTTTCTTCTAAAAGGTTTTCTTTGGCGGACAATAATTGCTTTCACCACTGCCTTCTTTTTTACTTCTCTTCTCGGCTCAGCTATCTGAACAGAAGCCACAATCAGGTCGCCGATCCGGGCGTATCTTTTTCTTGACCCTCCTAAAACTTTAAAGCATCTGACTATTTTAGCTCCGCTATTATCAACGACTTTTAAAATTGTTCTCGGTTGAATCATATTTCTTCTTTAAACCTTAAAATAAACCTTAAAATAAATTTAATATCGGCCAACTATTCTCCACCTTTTTTCTTTAGATAAAGGTCTAGTTTCTTCAATTATAACTTTATCCCCTGCCTTATACTGATTATTTTCATTATGAGCTTTAAACTTTCTGGAAACCCAATAAGATTTTCTATATTTTGGATAAAGTTTTAATCTCTCAATTTTCACCACGGCAGTTTTATCCATCTTATCGGAAACAACAATACCCCTTAGTTTTCTTTTTTGTTTTTTTGTTTTTTTCCGGCTCTCCATTATTAAAAATATTAAAAATTATAATTATATTATTTTTTTTCTTCTCCGGCTTTAAAATTTAAAATAGTTAAAATTCTGGCGATTTCTTTCTTTAACATCCTGATGCTTAAAACATTCTTAACCTTACCTTTAGATAAATTAACTTTTAAATCTCTCAATTTTTTTCTATCCTCGGCTAGAAGAAGGTTCAGCTCTTCTTTTGTTTTTAATTTTAATTCTTTATTTTTCATAATTTCAATCCCCTGCTTTCCCTGACAAAATTATTCTTTAATAAAAGAGGTTTTTATCGGTAATTTAGAGGAAGCCAATCTGAAAGCTTCTCTGGCTTTGGCTTCAGAAACGCCATCCATCTCAAAAATTATTCTTCCCGGCCTGACTGGAAAGACATAATATTCTACCGCTCCTTTTCCCCCTCCCATAGTCACTTCTGGAGGTTTTTTGGTAATGGGCTTATCGGGAAATATTCTTAACCAAACCTTTCCTTCTTTCTGTAAATAAAAAGCTATCGCCCGCCGGGCAGATTCTATTTGTTGGGAAGTTAACCAAGCTTCTTCAAGGGCTTTCAAGCCAAAACTGCCAAAAGAAAGAGCCACTCCCCTGGTCTCCAGTTGACGATTTCTCTTTCGTCCTTTTTGCATTTTTCTGTGTTTTACTTTCTTCGGTAATAACATATTTTATCTTCAACTTAACTAATTCTTCTTAAATTATCGTCATTTTATTTCTTTTCCGGCATTTTTTCGCCTTTATAAATCCAAACCTTTATTCCTATTTTTCCGTAGGTGCAATGAGCTTCATAAAAACCGTAATCAATATCGGCTCTTAAGGTAGAGAGAGGCAATTTTCCTTCCATTAACCATTCACTGCGGCTAATTTCCGCTCCATCTAATCGACCAGAAACTATAATTTTTGCCCCTTTTACTTCTCTATGCTGCATTATTTTAGAAAGATTCTGTTTTAAAACTCTTCTAAAAGGGATTCTTCTTTCTATGTCTTCGGCTATATTTTGAGCAACTATCAAAGCGGAAGTTTCCGGATGCTTAACTTCTTCTACTGTAAGATTTATATTTAAATCTGTTTTTAAAACTTTGGCCAATCCCTTCTGCAAGCTTTCAACACCCTGACCTTGCCGACCAATTAACATTCCCGGCCGAGCGGTTTTTATAATAATTTTTATATCTTTAGCTTTTCTTTCTATATCAATTTTTTCTATCCGGCAATCCTTAGCTTTCTGAAAAATAAATTTTCTAATTTTATGGTCTTCTTCCAAAAACTTAGACATTTCTTTTAAGTTAAACCACCGGGACTCCCAGTCCTTATTAAAGCCTAATCTGTAAGAAATTGGATGAATTTTCTGAGCCATAACAAAAAAATCTTTTAATTTTTGTTTTTATCTATTTTGATTTTATCGCCTTTTTTCAAAACTTTTCCCGCCCTAATTTTAGAAGAATTGGCTTTCTCTCTCTTTAATTTAGTTGTTTTTTTAAGATTTTTTTCTGATAAATCTTTTAGAGCAAGTAAAATATGGGAAGACCTTTTTTTAATAGTATAAGCCGATCCTCTGGCTCTGGGGCTCCATCTTTTTAAAGTCGGCCCTCCGTTGACTCTAATGGAAGAAATGTAAAGATTTTTTTTCTCTAAATGAAAATTATGTTCAGCATTTGCCACAGCCGACCTTAAAAGCTTTAAAATATCTTTACTGCTTCTTTTGGAATTATAAAATAACTGCGCCTCCGCTTCTTCTACGGTCAAGCCTTTAATCAAATTAGCCACTAACCTTACTTTTCTCGGGCTTATTCTTAAATATTTTAACGAAGCTTTTACTTCCATATTTTACTCTCTTTTTTATTTTCTTTCTAATTTTATTAATCAGGCTTTCACTTTGGCAATGGTTGGGCCTTCCTTTTGTTCCGTTTTGGATTTTGTTTCTAATTCTCTCTGCATTTTCCCGCCGTGTCTTATAAATTTACGGGTTGGGGAAAATTCTCCGAGCCGATGGCCAACCATTTCCTCCCTCGCCTCCACTTTAATAAAATCTTTTCCGTTATAAACAGCAAAAACATAACCAATCATTTCTGGCGTAATTACAGAACTTCTATCCCAGATTTTAATCGGATTTTTGTCCCCTGCTTTCATTCTTGATATCTTTTCCATTAATTTTTTGTTAACATAAGGACCTTTTTTAAGTGAACGCGACATATTTAAAGATTAATTTTAAATTTTTAATGTTTAGCGGTTTTTCTTCTTTGAACAATAAATTTATTTGAATACTTTGCTTTCTTTCTGGTTTTCTTTCCCCCGGTAACTTTACCGAAAATATTCTTCGGTCTTTTTGTCCCTCTCTTGGTACGACCTTCGCCTCCGCCGTAGGGATGATCTACGGGATTCATTGCCGTCCCCCTGACTTTAGGTCTTTTTCCTATATGACGATTCCTGCCTGCTTTCCCGGTGCTTTCCATTCTATGCTCAACATTGGAAAGCTGTCCCAAAGAAGCATAACAGACATTTTTTATTTTTCTTACTTCCGAAGAAGGCATTTTTAAAAAAGTATATTCTCCATCTTGGGCAATAATCTGGGCTGCGGCGCCAGCTGATTTTGCCAATTTTCCGCCCATGCCAGCTTTCACTTCAATATTATGGACAAAATAACCCACAGGAATGTTTTTTAACATCAACCTATTGCCGTCTTTTAAAGCAGTTTTTTCTTCGCAGATAATTTCTTCTCCTGTTTTTAAATTGAGAGACGCTAAAATATACCCCCAACTGCCGTCTTGATAAGAGACAAGGGAAATAAAAGCTGAACGATAAGGGTCATATTCAATGGTCTTTACTTTACCAAGAATGCCCTTCTTTTCTTGACCAAAAAATATCTCCCGATAAAGTTTTTTATTGCCTCCGCCCCGATGACGACTGGTAATTCTGCCTTTAGATCTACCCACTCTCCTTTTATTGAAAAAAACAAGTTTTTTAAAAGGTTCGCTTGCGGTTAAAGCGGAGTGGTCGGAAATCGTATAATGCCTTCTTGCTGGCGATGTAGGTCTGTATTGTTTCATAATGGTTTTAATTAAACCCCTGTCTCAATCTTATAGCCTTGTTTTAAAATTACTTCGGCTTTTTTCCTCTTGCCAAATTGGCTAATTTTATTTCTCCATTTTCTTTTCTTTCCCGGCAGATTAATAATATTTACTTTTTCTACTTTTACGTTATAAATATTTTCAATCTCTTTTTTTATCTCTGTTTTATTGGCTTGGGATAAAACATCAAAAACATAATGGCCCTTCGCCTCTAAGAAAGTTGTCTTCTCGCTGAGACGAGGTTTTATAATGAGAAACGTCCTTAAACCATTTCTGCCTTTCGGAAATTTCTTTTTCTCTTCTTTTCTTAATTCTCCGGTTTTTTCTTTTTTTTTCGTTTCTTTTTTTTCTAAAAGATTATCTGATTTTTTCTCTTCCAATTCGGCTTTCTCTTTTGCTATCCCATCCTTTTCTTTGACTTCACCGGTCTTTTTTTTAAAAAAATCCAAAACGGCCATAGGTTATTTAGTTAAATTTTCTATTAATAAAGGCAGAGTGTTTTTTTCAAAAACTAAATATTTATTGTTAAGCAAATCAAGCAGATCTAAGCTGGAGACAGTTTGAATGTTGAGATACGGAATATTCTTCAAAATTCTTTTTATTTCCGCCTGTTTTGGACCTAAAAGAACCAAAGCCCGGCACTGTTTTTTATTTTTTGTCTCCAAAATATTTTTTAAAATTTTATCCATCATTTTTGTTTTCTTCTCTTTGACTTCAAGGCTATCAAAAATTTTAATTTCTTTATCCTTTATTTTTTGAGAAAGAACCATTTTAATTGCCGCCTTTCTCATTTTTTTATTTATTCTCTTTTTAAAATTTTCTTCTTTTAAACGAGGGCCAAAAGTAACTCCGCCTCCTTTCCAAAGGGGTGAACGAATGGAACCATGGCGAGCCCTGCCTGTGCCTTTCTGTCGCCAAGGTTTTTTCCCTCCTCCCCTAACTTCAGATCTGCCTTTGGCAAAAGCCAAAGCCAAACGCCTTCTTGATAAAAGCACTCTTAAAACCTGATGGACTAAATCAGGGTTAAAATCGGTCTTGAATATATCAAGAGGCAATTCAATCTGTTCTATCACCTGACCTTCTTTATTGTAAACATCGGCTTTCATAAATTTAATTAAAAATCTCAATTAAGGATCCCCTTCTTCCCGGCGCCGAGCCTTTTATATATAAAAGATTATTTTCCGGGTCAATTTTAACTATTTCCAAGTTTTTTATCGTAAACCTTTCTCCCCCCATTCTGCCTGCCATTCTTCTGCCTTTGGGGACCCGCTGAGGAGTAGTAGCACCTATAGAACCGGGAGCCCTTACTGTATGTTTTGTCCCATGACTGGTAGAATTACCTCTAAAATTATATCTTTTAACCACCCCTTGAAAACCTTTTCCTTTTGTTAAACCGGCTACTTTAACTTTTTCCCCCACCTCAAAAATATCAACTTTTATCTCATCTCCAACTTTATAAGCAATTTCTTTGGGTAATTCTTTTTTATCTAAACGAAATTCTCTTAACCATCTAAAATTCCCTAAATTTTTTAAATGACCGGCCAAAGGTTTATTAATTTTTTTCTTTTTATCAAACCCAACCTGAACAGCCGAATAACCATCTTTTTCTTCTGTTCTTATTTGAGTGATTTTAACCGGACCAGCCTCTAAAATAACTGCCGGAATTATTCTTCCCTCCTCATCAAAAATCTGAATATTATTTAATTTTTTAGCAAGAATAAATTTCATACCAATAAACGAATTTTTAATCCTTTGACTTCGTCTAGGACAAGTTTTAAATTTTTACCCCCTCGCTTGAAATGAATTGATTTTATCAATATCAATAAGAAAGAAACTTTTAAACCAACGAACGAATCAAAGGTGATGTAGGCTGAATCTCGTCATTGAAAAACTGGGCACTAGCCCAGCTTTTCAATATCTTTCCCAGACTAGATAATCTTTAATTAAAAGGAATTTCAGAAACAAATTTTCTTCAACGGCTTTCTATGTTTTTATCTCTATTTCTACTCCGGCAGGCAAATCCAAATTTCCTAACGCTTCTATCGTTTTTTGATTTGGGTTTAAGATTTCTATCAATCGCTTATGAATTCTAATCTCCAGCTGTTCCCGAGCGTCTTTTTTCACAAAAGTAGCCCGATTTACAGTATAACGACGGGTCTCTGTGGGTAAAGGAATCGGACCGACTATTTCGTTTCCCTGTCTGATAGCAGTATCAATGATTTGCTGGCAGGAATTGTCAAGAATACGATAATCATAGCCCTTTACTTTTATTCTAATCTTTTGTTGAATTTCAGTCTTAGAGCTAATCACAAAATAATATTTTTATTATTTTTTACTATTTTAAAATTTTGGTTACTACTCCAGCTCCCACTGTTTTTCCTCCTTCTCTGATGGCAAAGCGGGAAGTTTCATCTAAAGCCACAGGAGCAATCAACTTTACAGTAAACTTAACATTATCACCCGGCATCACCATTTCTACTCCTTCAGATAAGGTAACTTCACCGGTAACATCAGCGGTTCTAATGAAAAATTGAGGTTTATAGCCGGCAAAGAAAGGAGTATGCCTGCCGCCTTCTTCTTTAGGCAAAATATAAACTTCTGCTTCAAATTCTGTATGGGGGGTAATAGAACCGGGTTTGGCTAATACCTGCCCCCTCCTGATATCTTCTTTTTTTGTACCTCTCAACAAGATTCCAACATTATCTCCGGCTTGCCCTTCTTCCATTGACTTATTAAACATTTCTACCCCCGTTACCACGGTCTTCGTCGTTGGATGATAACCGACAATTTCTATCTCGTCATTTAAATGAATTTTTCCTCTCTCCACCCTGCCAGTAGCCACTGTTCCTCTGCCTTCAATAGAAAAAATATCCTCAATCGGCATCAAGAACGGCTTATCTATGTCCCTTGACGGATCAGGAAAATAAGCATCAATGGCATCAAGCAGATCAAAGATAGGTTTTAAGCTTGGGTCGTCAATTGATTTGGCTTCCAAAGCTTTCAGGGCTGAGCCTCTGATAATTGGCAAATCTTTTCCCGGATAACCGTTTTTTGTCAATAATTCCCTGATTTCAGTCTCAACCAAATCAACCAACTCAGGGTCCTGAACCATATCAACTTTATTTAAAAAGACCACCATCGCCGGTACTCCTACCTGTCTGGCTAAAAGAATATGTTCAAAGGTTTGAGGCATAGGACCATCCGGAGCAGAAACCACCAAAATGGCACCGTCCATCTGGGCAGAGCCGGTAATCATATTTTTAATGTAGTCACTGTGCCCCGGACAATCAATATGAGCATAATGTCTTTTTTCTGTTTCGTACTCAGAATGATGAACATTAATAGTGATTCCTCTGGCTTTTTCTTCCGGCGCTTTATCAATCTCGTCAACGCTTAAAGATTTTTTTGACAGACCTTTTAAATTAAGCGCATGGGAAATAGCGGCGGTTAAAGTAGTTTTCCCATGGTCAATATGACCAATGGTTCCTACGTTCATATGGATTTTACTCCTGATGTATTTTTCTTTTTCTGCCATATTTTTACTTTTTTTATTATATTATTATTTGTATTATTTTTTTTGGTTTTTTGTCTTAATTATTAAATTACTAATTTATTAAACAAAACAAAAAATCAGATCCCAAACAGGCGTAGTTAAATATTAAAGCATAAATATTTTATTGTCAAGAATCCTTTTTCCCAATTATCTCTTGCGCCACATTAGCTGGAACTTCTTCATAATGGTCAAATTCCATAGTAAAATTACCCCGACCCTCAGTCATTGATCTCAACTTAGTCGCATAACCAAACATTTCAGCTAAAGGAACTTTGGCATAAATAACTTTTGCCATTCCTCTGTCTTCCATTTTTTCAACCCTTCCTCTCTTTGAACTTAAATCGCCTATGATGTCGCCTAAAAAACTTTCAGGCACCACCACTTCTATTTTCATTATCGGCTCCAATAAAATCGGATTTGCTCTCCTTGCTCCGTCTTGCAAAGCCATTGAACCAGCGATTTTAAAAGCAAAATCAGAAGAATCTACTTCGTGATAAGACCCGTCTTTCAATGTAATTCTTACATCGGATAACGGATAACCGGCAATAATACCTTTTTCCATTGCTTGTTTTACTCCCTTTTCCACCGCTGGAATGTACTCCTGAGGAATAGTTCCTCCCTTTATAGCATCCACAAATTCAAACCCTTTCCCTCTTTCTAAAGGTTCTAAGTCCAAAACAACATGACCGTACTGACCTCGGCCGCCAGATTGCCTGATGTATTTACCTTCACTTTCTACTTTCTTTTTTATCGTTTCTTTATAAGCAACTTGGGGCCGGCCAGTTTTAACATTAACACTGAATTCCCGGCGCATTCTTTCAACCAACACTTCCAAATGAAGCTCTCCCATTCCGGAAATTAAAGTTTCCGAAGTTTCCTCGTCGTTTTTTACTTTAAAAGTCGGGTCTTCATCAGAAAGTTTTTTTAGAACCAAAGACATTTTTTCTTGGTCGGCTTTTGTTTCCGGCTCAATTTTCATAGAAATTACCGGCTCCGGAAAAACTATAGATTCCAAAACAATTGGATGGTCAGCATCGCACAAGGTATCGCCTGTTCCTGTTTCTTTCAGGGCGACAGTAGCGGCAATATCACCCGCCCGAATTTCGTCAATTTCTTCGCGCTGTTTGGCGTGCATTCTTAACAATCTTCCGACTCTTTCCTGTTTGTTCTTTGCCGAATTGTAGATATAGTTCCCTTTTTTAAATACTCCCGAGTAAACTCTAAAAAAATTAAGAGTGCCGACATAGGGATCGTTGACTATTTTAAAAACTAAAGCGCTAAAAAAATCCTTATCGTCTGGCTTACGAATGGTTTCTTCGCCAGTTTTAGGATTAAAACCTTTAATCGGCGGCAAATCAACAGGCGAGGGAAGAAATTCTATTATAGCATCAAGCAAGGGTTGAACGCCTTTGTCTTTAAAGGAAGAACCGCAGAGAACGGGAATTATTTTTCTCTCAATGGTTGCCTTCCTTAAAATCGATAAGATTTGTTCTTCGCCGGGTTCTTTGTTGTCAAGATATTGAGTTAATAATTCATCGTCTTGTTCTACTATTTTCTCTATTAATTTTTTTCTCCACTCCTTGGCTTTAGCCAAAAGTTCTTCCGGAATATCTCTAATTTCAACTTGTTCTCCTCTTTCCCCTTCAAAATAAACCGCCTTCATTTTTATTAAATCAATTACCCCATTAAACCGATCTTCAAGGCCAATAGGAATATTAATCGGCTGGGCATCGGCAGTCAATCTTTCTAAAATTGACTGGAAGCTTTTTTCAAAACTTGCTCCCAGCCTGTCCATTTTATTAATAAAACAAATTCTTGGCACCCCAAATTTATCAGCCTGATGCCAGACTGTTTCAGATTGGGATTCAACGCCGGCTACCCCGTCAAAAATAACTACCGCTCCATCCAACACCCTTAAAGACCTTTGAACTTCGGCGGTAAAATCTATATGTCCCGGCGTATCAATAATATTAATTTGACATTCATAGGCCGGGTCTTTTCCTCTCGTTAAAGGAGCCCAAAAACATGTGGTAGCAGCTGAAGCAATGGTTATGCCTCTTTCTTTCTCCTGATCCATAAAATCCATTACCGTATCGCCATTATCAATTTTTCCTATTTTATGAGAAACTCCTGTATAAAACAAAACTCGTTCCGTGGTAGTGGTTTTCCCGGCGTCAATATGGGCAATAAAACCAATATTCCTGATTTTTTCTATCGGATATATTTTATTCATCTTTTTAGATTTTTCTACATACGAAATTGAACAAAGGCGCGATTGGCTTCTGCCATTCTATGGGTATCAAGTTTTTTCTTGACGGCGTTGCCTTCGTTTTTATAGGCGGCAATCAATTCTTCTGCCAATTTTTCTTTCATCGGTTTTCCTTTTTTTGATTGAGCTGAACCAATAATCCACCGGCAAGCCAAAGTTATTTTTCTGTATTCCGGAACCGCCTGAGGAATTTGATAATTTGCTCCCCCGATTCTTTTGGTTTTCACCTCCAAATCGGGCTCTACATTGCTTATGGCAAGTTCAAAAACTTTTATTGGGTCTTCTTTTGTTTGTTTTTTTATAATCTCCATCGTTCCATAAAAAACCTTTTGGGCAATAGATTTTTTTCCGTCTTTCATCAAATAATTAATAAACCTCGTAGCTAAGGGGCTTTGATATAAAAAATCTGGTTCATATTCTTTTTCCATTCGATGTTTCCGACGCATAGATATATTTGATTTTAAATTTTTAATCTTAAATTTGCAATGTATCGCAATGTATCTCCATTTATTTTTCTATGTATCTCTATGTGTTTCAACAAATCTATTTTGGTCTTTTCGCTCCATATTTGCTTCTTTGCTGTTTTCTTCCTTCTACACCGGCAGCATCATATTTACCCCTGACCACATGGTATCTTACTCCGGGCAAATCTTTCACCCGACCGCCCCGCACTAAAACAATGGAATGCTCCTGCAGATTATGGCCTTCGCCGGGGATATAAGCCGTTATTTCGGCGCCATTGCTTAATTTAACCCTCGCTACTTTTCTTAAAGCTGAATTTGGTTTCTTGGGAGTAGTGGTAAAAACTTTTACGCAGACACCTTTTTTAAAAGGAGAATTATGCTCCATAGGCCTGCTTTTTAAATTATTAAAAGAAAAAGAAAGAGCCACTGATTTGCTCCTTTTTAAAACCGGCTTTCTTCCTTTTTTAATTAATTGATGTAAAGTAGGCATAAAAGTTAAAATCAAAAACAAATTGAAAAATTAGTTTAACAAATAAATTATTTTTTGTCAAAATTAATTTTTCGTAATTCCTTTACTTTATTATTCTGTTTCTGCTTCTTTTGGTCCGTCTAAAATCAGAGGCTCTGTTTCTAAACTTTCTCCTGAAATTTTAAAAATATCTTTATCAATCTTGGTAAATTCTTTATAAGCGGAATTATAGGTGTTAACGGTAGTGCCTAAATGAACGCCCAATTTTTTAAAATAAGACTCATAACTTAATAAATGTCTTTCTAATTCTTCTACCCGTTTTTTTATTTCCTTGGCAGATTCTTCTATTTGCAGGGCTTTAAGACCCTGAAGAACAGTCTGAAGATAAGCGAGAAAAGAAGTCGGAGAAACGATGATTATTTTTTTCTCTCTCATGGCGTACTCAATTAAATCCCGGGTATTGGCTTTAATGGAGCCAATGCGGTTAATCAATAAATCATAATAAATAGCTTCGGAAGGAATAAACATAAAAGCAAAGTCAAGAGTGTTTTCTTTTGGTCTGATGTATTTGGCGGTTTCATCTATTCTGGCTTTTAAATCATTTTTAAAAAGTTCCTCCAATTGCTTTCTCTCAAAATCGTTATTAGTTTCCAAAATTCTGTTGTAATTTTCCAAACTAAATTTTGAATCAATGGGAATAATTTTGTCTTTAACAAAAATTACCGCGTCAACTTTATCTCCGTTTTTAAATTCGTATTGCATCTTAAAAATGTTCGGCGGCAAAACGTTCTTTAAAACTGTCTCTAGGTAATACTCGCCTAACACCCCTCTTTGCTTGGGATTTTTCAAAATATCCTGCAGACTTTTTAACTGGTCGGTAAAATTCACCACTTGTTTATTGGTCTCATCAAGCTTGGTTATTTTTTCCGTCACCTCTTTAATGATTTGGACGCTTTGACTAAATTGGCTTTGAATAGCCTTAGTTGATTCTCCCAATTTGGCATCAAGAATTCTGGACATTTCCTGCACCTGATTTTGCAATAAAATAAAAGCTTGATCGTTCGGTTTTTCTGATAAACCTTTTTTCTTAAAAACAAAATAATAAAGCAAGCTAAAAAAACCCGCTCCAGCCAACCCCCCAATAAGAAAATAAAAAATTATCATTATTTTTTAATCCAATCCTTTTAATTTTTCAACTCTTTTTGCAGTTTTTCCAGCAATTCTCTGGCTTGAGATGATAGTTTATCGGGAGTTTTAATCTTTATCTCCACATATAAATCTCCCTGACCCGCCTGATTTAAATGTTTTATACCTTTGCCTCTAATTCTAAAAATGCTGCCCGAATCAGTTCCGGCAGGAATTTTTAAAATAATTTTTTTCTTGTCTAGGGTTTCAATTTCTTTTTTTGTTCCCAAAGCCGCTTCCGGAAAAGAAATATAAAGCGTGGCAAATAAATCATCATTTTTTCTTTCAAAAACTGAATGAGGTTTAATTTTCACCCTAAGATATAAATCTCCTGCCATAGCGCCAAATTTCCCAGCTTCGCCTTCTCTCCTTATTTTTATCAATTCTCCGTTTCTGGCGCCAACAGGAATTTCTATCTGAAGATTTTTGTTTCCGTAATACCTGCCGTCACCACCGCACACCCGACAGGGCTTTTCCGGAATCCTGCCTTTGCCCCTGCATTTGGGACAATCAATAATTTGGGTAAAGCTGCCTAAAAAAGTCCTCTGAGTTTCTCTTACCACTCCTTCGCCTTTACAATAAAAACAAGTTTTTAATTTAGAATCTGGTTCGTAGCCCTTGCCTTGGCAATGCTCGCAGACGACATAAGTTTTAAAAGAAATTTCTTTCTTCCCTCCAAAAGCCGCTTCCTCCAAAGAAATCTCCAAATTAATTTCTATGTCTCTGCCTTTATCCTGATTGGTAAAATCTTTTTTCTTTGAAGCCGTAGCTCCTCCAAAAAAATCTGAAAAAATATCGCTAAAATCAAAATTTACCGAAGAAAAACCAAAAGGACTTTCTTGCCAGTTAAATCCGCCAAAACCCTGATTAAATCCTGAACCGCCAGCTTCCGCTCCTTCAAAAACTCTGCCAAATTTATCGTATTGAGCCCGTTTCTGAGGATTAGACAAAACCTGGTAAGCTTCATTTATTTCCTTAAACTTCTCCGCATCACCCCCTTTATCTGGATGATATTTGTGGGCTAATTTATAAAAAGCTTTTTTTATCTCTTCCGAAGAAGCGTCTTTAGAAATTCCTAAAATTTCATAATAATCTTTCATTTTTTAAAATTGCCTCCTTTTAATATTTCTTTTTCTTAAATTTTCACTAAATCAAATTGATAAAAATTTTTTCTCTACGCTTCTTGTTTCAATCTTTATTAATTTTGAAGAAATTAAAATCTGAAGAATTATCCAGCTAAAAATTGAGATAACCCAAGAAAAAATTAAATTAAAAACACTTAAGAGACCTAGGGCCAAAAAGAAAATAAAAAAGTAAAGAATTGTTTTTAAAATAGGATTGGTAATCGCTGACTGCCAATAATTTTTAATAAAAGCAATTATCAGCGTAGAAAATTTTTCCTCCCCCGTAATTGGAATTTTAAAAACCTCAGAAAGATTTTTTTTTGTTTGCTCGGCCAAGGCTTCCTT
>Ga0265297_10004942_pt1 | contig 21035 bp, 19 predicted proteins | sample Munlanlwell13791_FD_192502 | JGI IMG/M metagenome (GOLD analysis project Ga0265297, IMG submission 192502) | Leachate microbial communities from a municipal landfill in Southern Ontario, Canada - Leachate well 137-91 | ecosystem: Engineered > Solid waste > Landfill > Unclassified | place...
CCGCAGCAATCTGAGCGGCCTTGATGTTGAAATTGTCGAAGGCGATCTGACGCAACCAGAATCTTACAGCAAAGCTTTAAAAAACTGTCGTAACCTATTCCATGTAGCCGCAGATTACAGAATTTGGGTTCCTGACGCCGACATCATGAATCGCATCAATGTGGACGGCACGCGCGCCCTTATGTTGGCTGCTCTTGACGCCGGAATTGAACGCATCGTCTATACAAGCTCTGTGGCAACGTTAGGACTGCATAAAGACGGCACGCCGGCCTCCGAGGATTCCCCCGTTTCCTATTCCAATATCGTCGGCGCTTATAAAAAATCGAAATATCTCGCCGAAGCGGAAGTGCTACGCTTGGTAGAACACCACAAATTACCCGCGGTGATCGTCAACCCCTCGACGCCGATCGGACCGCGCGATATTCGCCCGACGCCGACGGGACGAATTATCGTTGATGCGGCCAAAGGCAAAATGCCTGCCTATGTAGATACGGGATTAAACGTCGTACATGTTGACGACGTAGCCATGGGGCATTGGCTTGCCCTGGAACACGGAAAAATCGGCGAGCGCTATATACTCGGAGGAACCGACCTCGGGTTAAGCGAAATTCTGACCCTTATCGCCGACATCGTAGACCGCCCTGCCCCAAAAATCAGACTTCCCCGTGCGCCGCTATACCCCCTAGCCCTCGGCATGGAAATTGCGGCAAGACTTACGGGCTCGGAACCGATGCTCACGCTTGACGCCCTGCGCATGGCAAAGAAAAAAATGTATTTCACCTCAGCCAAAGCCGAACGCGAGCTGGGCTACAAATACCGCCCCGCGCGCGAGGCCATAGTTGACGCCCTCGCCTGGTTCCGCGCCGAAGGATATTGCTAAAACCTAGCCGGTAATGCTGTACCCGCCGTCAATATGAATAATCTGGCCGGTAATAAGCCTCGATTTTTCGGAAACAAGAAAAGCGGCGAGCTCGCCGACGTGTTCAATAGTCAAAGGCTCCTTGATCGGCGCTTTTTCCGCAGCTTGCTTAATCATCTCATCAAACTGCGTAATGCCGCTTGCAGCGCGCGTCATAATAGGCCCCGGAGAAATGGCGTTGACACGAATGCTCTTCGGCCCAAGTTCCGCGGCGATATAGCGCACTGCAACTTCAAGCGCGGCCTTGACGACGCCCATCATGTTGTAATTCGGGATAACCTTCTCCGAACCATAATAAGTCATTGCCATAATAGACCCGCCGTCAACCATCAAGGGTTCTGCCGCTTTACAGCAGCGGATAAAAGAATGGCATGAGATATCGAGAGCCTTCGCAAACCCCTCGAGCGAACAGTCCGTCACGCGGCCATGAAGGTCGTTGATCGGAGCAAAGGCAACGGAGTGAATAAGAAAATCCAGCTTCCCCCACTTCTCTTTGATTGCTGCAAACAAAGCATCGAATTGCTGAGGATTGCATACGTCGAGCGGCATCAATATCGGCGCATTGACGGCTTTGGCTATAGGCTCAACGTATGGCTTTGCTTTATCGTTCAAATAGGTCAGAGCGATCTCAGCCCTGTCGGCATACAATATTCTGGCGCAGCCCGAAGCGATGGATTGGTCGTTCGCCACGCCGATAATAAGGCCCTTCATGTTTTTGCTCATAGGACATCTCCCGACAAAAATTTTGGCGACACCTCTTTACGTCTGACGTCCGCCAAAATGACAGCCAATGCGCATGAAAAAAGACAGGTTCTCAAGTTATCCGTCGGACGCGGCACAATGATGGGCACGCGCGCGCCAAGAATAACGCCGGCGGCATCGCTGTGACCCAAGAAGTATAAACGGCGGGCTAAAATATTTGCCGAATCCATATTGGGAGCGATCAGAATATCGGCATCGCCGCATACTTCGGAAGTAATGCCGTTTTCTTCGGCAACCTGCTTGCTCAACGCATTATCGAGTGCAAGCGGGCCATCAACGATAGCTCCCGTAATTTGCCCGCGCGCCGCCATGGTGCACAAAGCGGCCGCATCAACCGTTGACGGCAGTTTCGACATGGTGCGTTCTATTGGAGCAAGTATTGCAACCTTTGGTTTTATTTTGTCCCCAAACAAGATATGCCACAGATCAATTGCATTCTGGCAAATGTCCACTTTTGTATCGAGATTGGGCTCGCCGTTCACAATAGCGTCCGAAACAAACAACGGCTTGTGATAACCCGGCAAATCCAAAACATAGACGTGCGAAAAGCGCCGTGCCGTGTGTAACCGTGCGGAAGTGCGCAAAATCGCCCTCATGACGGTTTCCGAATGGAGATCGCCTTTCATAATGGCTTCCACTTTCCCTTGCGCGGCAAGCCATGCTGCGGCATCGGCAGCGTTGGCTTTGTCTCCCACGTCCATGAGAGCCCAATCCTTGATGTCAATTCCCGCCTGTGCGGCAGCGGCTTCTATTTCCGCCTTCGGCCCAATCATCAAAGGAACCATGAGGCTTTCCCGCAAAGCGGTGTTCACGGTCTCTATCAGATGCGGTTTGACGGGATACACAACGGCGGTTGCAACGGGAGGAAGATTTTTATGCGCCTGCATAATTGCGTAATAACGATCATGCGTGCGGACTTCGACTTCCGGCAAATCAGGTCGCGGGCGCCGGACTTTTTCCGTCGGAGCAAGAACGGTAGCCGTTCCCTCGACAACAACCTCGCCCTTCTGATTGGTACACTTGCAGTCAAAAACAACAATGGGCTTATCGTCGCGGCGTTGCTTGACGGTTACATCAACGGTCACGCGATCATCAAGGCGCACGGGGGCTTTAAACTTCAAATCCTGCGCAAGATATATCGTACCGGGCCCCGGCAATATGGTGCCGAGAACGGTTGAAATAAGGCCGCCAACCCACATACCGTGGCCGATAACGCCGTGGAAAATATTCGAGCGCGCATAATCTTCGTCGAGATGGGCGGGATTCACGTCGCCCGACACGCGCGCAAAAAGAAGGATGTCTTCTTTCGTCAACGTGCGCGTCAGACTTGCCATTCGCCCGATGGTAAGTTCATTGAGCGTTACGTTTTCGAGAAACTCGCCGGAAGCAGAATCGTCCATGAAAAAATGCGCCTTTGTAAGATTATAGAACAGAACATGTTGTGAGAAAATTACTTATCACTCTGTTGAGGATTTATTAAGGCACCGACCGATGCATACACCCGTAAAGCACAGTCATTAATTCTTTCTCTCAATCCATCCGCCGCCCAGCACGCGCGTACCATCGTAAATTACGCCCGCCTGACCGGGAGCAATGCCAAATGCGGCTTCGGCAAGCGTAATAAGCCCCCTGCCCGCACCAAGCATCTGAAACGTCGCCTCGGCCGGAGACTGGGCAGAGCGAAGCTTAACTTTGACAGCTATCCCTTCCTCCGGCACATCGCCGCCAAGCCAATTCACATCGTGCAAATACACCTCTTTTTGCATCAACGAAGCTTTCGGCCCTACGACGACCTGTTTTTTCTCCGCATTCAACCGCACGACATAAAGCGGCTCGTTGTTATCGCCCTCGCGGCCGGAAATATTAATGCCGCGCCGCTGCCCCACGGTAAAATAGATGATGCCATTGTGCTGCCCCAACGTATTTCCGGCCTCATCAACGATGTCGCCCGGCGAAGCCGCCTCCGGACGAAGCCTTTCGACAAGTCCCGCATAATCGCCGCTCGGCACAAAGCAAATATCCTGACTGTCCGGCTTTGCCGCAACGGGCAGGCCGAAACGCTCGGCCTGTATTCGCGTCTCAGCCTTGTTCTTCATCTCGCCCAAGGGAAACCGCAAGAAATCAAGCTGTTCCTGCGACGCCAGAAAAAGAAAATAGCTTTGGTCGCGAGTCTTGTCTTCCGCGCAATGAAGCTCGGTTCCCTCTTTGCCCGCGACAAGCCTTGCATAATGCCCCGTCGCCAAAGCAGCCGCCCCGATCTCGCGCGCCATTGATATCAAAGCCCCGAATTTAATCATTTTATTGCATCGCGCGCAGGGATTGGGCGTCTCGCCCTTCGCATACGTATCGGCAAGATCGCCGATGACATTTTTCAAAAACTCTTTTCTCAAATCGAGGACATGATGCGGCACGCCGATGATCGCGGCAACCTTTTGAGCGTCTTCAATGTGTCGTCTTGGATGATCCCCTTGCTCATGCAGCAAAAGGGTCACGCCTTCGACGTCATAGCCCTGTTGTTTCAGCACTGCCGCCGTCACAGAGCTATCCACGCCGCCTGACATGGCAACAAGAATGCGCCTATTCTGTTTGTCTTTCTTCTCAACCATCGTCTTATGGTCAAATAATGTAAGGAGGCCTGTCGTACCCCTTCGGCGAGAGCGTAAATATCTCCGCACCCGTTTCGGTAACGCCAAGCGTATGCTCAAACTGCGCCGAAAGAGATTTATCTTTTGTCACAGCCGTCCATTTATCAGACAACACTTTGACTTCCCATTTTCCCGCATTGATCATCGGCTCAATAGTGAAAATCATGCCCTTTTTCAGAACGACACCTTCACCCTCTTTTCCAAAATGAAGAACCGACGGCTGACAATGAAACACCTTTCCCGTACCGTGGCCACAAAAATCGCGCACAACGGAAAAGCCGGCGTCCTCGGCATGTTTCTGAATCACGGCGCCTACGTCGCCCAACGTCGCGCCGGGTCTGACTTTTTCAATGCCAAGCATCATACATTCGTAAGTAATATCGACCAAACGCCGCGCTTTCAGGCTTATTTTATCTCCGATATAAAACATACGGCTCGCGTCGCCATGCCATCCGTCCAGCGTCGGCGTTACGTCAATATTGACAATATCTCCCTCTTCGAATTTTTTATCTCCGGGAATACCGTGACAAACGACATGGTTGATGGACATGCACGTTGACTTTGGATAATCGCGGTAGCCCAAAGGAGCGGACACGCCCCCTCTTTCGCGCGTAAATTTATCGCAAAGATCGTCAAGATCGCCGGTGCGCGCGCCCGGCACCACATATGGAGTGATATAATCCAATAATTCCGCCGCAAGCCGCCCGGCCTTGCGCATCGCGGCAAAATCATCCTCGCCATGAATGGGGATTTCGTCGCTGTCGTTTCCAGAGTCACTATAGTTTTGCATTACATCGAACTGCCGGGCTTGAAATTGACCTGCACGCCCATTTTTTCCATCTGGCTCATTGTCGTGGCCAGGTTATTCTGCGCGGCTGAAGCCAACATGGCCTGACCGTATTCGGTCGGAGCGCGGGTTGAACTCGTCTTTTCGGCCATTACCATGTTGTAAAGAATACCGGGAAGGCCGCCGTCCGCAACTTCGCCGCTTCTGATGCCTTCGTCCTGATGAACCTTCGGCCCCCAGAATAATTCCGTAATGCGCAAATCGCCGGAGCCTTTCTTTTTCTTCTTTCGAATGACCAATCCTGTGTCTTCGTCAATCTCCTCGTCTTTCTCGGACTCATCCGGCCATTTGCAATCGCGCCAATCCACGGAAAGAAAGTCCTGAATTGCAGACGACATAAAAGGTAAATTGACGAGCAATTCGCGAAACATAGCGGCAGCAGAAAAAATCGCTTCTTCCTCAAGCTTTTTAAGTTCCGCTTTCTGTTCGTCCGTCTTCATGCCCTTTCTGGCGGCCATGACGGGCGTCATGCAATTATCCTTCAAGCGTTTGGCCCAATCCTTGGCAACGTCGCCGCGTTCGGGCTCGCCATTCTCGTTATACAGCTCTGCCATCGTGCGCAGTCTTTTGACAAGGCATTCGGACCAATACCACCAATCGTTAAAAGGAGCCTTTTGAGAATAACTTTGAGCCATTGCATACGCCTTTGTTTACAGAGTCCCGAGCAGGTTACGAAAAACGACCCTTCCAAAAAAGGTCTTTTGCATCTTTTTATTCAACTTTTCCTGCTGTTCTTAAATACCCGCTGTTTTGCTGAGCCCAGCGAACGCTACCCTCAACGTCATGACGACGGGGATGTTCTTCGCTCAGCAAAGGTTCTTGGCGCGCCGGCCTTGTCTCGCCAATCTGTTCGCGCTCCAACAAAGAGGACAATACGGCAGGCAAACGACCGTGCTCAGGCAACCCGCTGCCGATGCCATTCATTTCTTCTTCGCCGCCAAAGAACATGGTTTCGGCAACCTTGCTCGGAAAATTTTTCATCCACGGAGACTTCAGAAGCTTCTGCATATCGTTCGAAAGCCACGGAAGCATTCTCAACGCCTCGCGGAACAGGATTTCGAACCCGCTGATAATTTGCTCGTCGTGCTTTTGCGTATTGGAAACATACTCCGCCGGCATTTCGCTTTGATCGAGAAACGTGTGAAGGCGCTGAAGGACTTTTATGGTTGTGTCCGTCTTTTGTTGCCGCTCGGCTTCGGACATAAATACATCGACATTGTGCTTATAAACATGGACGCACTCCGACAGCCGGTCGGAAAGGACTTCCGCCGCGTGTACCCACTCCTCAACGCCAGGTTTATATATTTGTCTTAACTCGCTCATAGCGAACATACCTCCAAGCGGACGGAGTATAATGGGTGAGGCGTACGCCTGTAAATAAATGTCCGCACATAAGTATAAAATGAATTTACGGAAAAATACATATAAATCAAGTGGCTAGTATTATTACCCCCTTGATCATAAAAGACAAATTAGTTGCTTCCCCGCAAAGCCCTCTGCCGCAGGAAATGATCGGCAAGAACGCAAGCAATCATGGCCTCGCCGACGGGAACGGCGCGTATACCCACACAAGGGTCATGCCTGCCCCCTGTGGACACATCCGTATTCTTTCCCGACGTCGTGATTGTCTGTAGAGATTTCAGGATGGAGGGTGTCGGTTTGACGGCAAAACGAGCCACAATATCCTGACCGGTCGAAATGCCGCCCAGAATTCCGCCTGCATTATTGGATAAAAACAAAGGAAGATTATCTTTTCCTTCCCTCATCTCGTCGGCATTTTCCTCGCCCGTCATCTCAGCGACGCCGAAACCGGCGCCGATTTCGACGCCTTTAACCGCATTGATGCTCATCAACGCGCGCGCGATATTGCTATCCAGCTTATCGTAAACCGGGTCGCCCCATCCGGCAGGAACGCCCGACGCAACGATTTCGACAACGGCACCGATGGAAGAGCCATTTTTGCGCACGTCATCCAAATAATTTTCCCAAACGGAAACCATCGAAGAATCCGGACAGAAAAGCTGGTTATTTTCTACTTCCTTCCAATCCCATCTGGCGCGATCAATCTTGTGCGGGCCGATTTGAATAAGCGCCCCTCGCACCGAAACTGTGTCGCCGAGAATTTTTCTCGCTATAGCTCCCGCCGCGACACGGCACGCCGTTTCTCGCGCCGATCCGCGTCCGCCTCCACGATAATCGCGAATCCCGTACTTTGCCGAATAGGCATAATCGCAATGGCTGGGGCGAAATTTATCCTTAATGTCGCTATAGTCTTTCGAACGCACGTCGGTATTTTCGATCATAAGGCTGATTGGCGCGCCTGTCGTTACGCCCTCGAAAACACCGGACAGGATTTTAACCGTATCGCTCTCCTTCCGTTGAGTCGTCAGGCGCGACTGTCCCGGCTTGCGCCTGTCAAGCCACGGCTGAATATCGGCCTCTGCCAAAGGAATTAACGAGGGGCATCCGTCAACGACGACGCCTATTGCAGAGCCGTGACTTTCGCCCCAAGTGGTTAATCGAAAAAGAGAGCCAAAACTGTTCGATGCCATGTCGGTTACCCGGAAAAGAAGGATTCAGAATTATATAGCTGGTTATTATTAACCACCCTTTACATTTATGAAAGAATTTCCTTAAGAAAAATAAACCAAAAATAGGCAAAACAATTAGCGAAAGATTCACCCATTCTGGTTAGACTGCCCTGTATAGATTGAATAATTTTTATGGGGAAGATTATGGGGCAATCAATAAATGATGCTGTAGAACGCGCCCGGAGCTTATTCCATACACCGCCTAAAGACTGGCCGTCTTTAGTGAAGCCCTTCAACGACCTTACGAGCGCCTACAACCTGACCGGTAAAAAAGAACCGGAAGGCGGCATGTTCGGCGAACGGCTCAGCCAGCAAGACCTTTTCTCCAATCTTGTCCTGTTTGCCGAATTGGAAGGAAAATGCTGCAATCATCCCGTATACGGTTTTGCCAATCTGCCGAAACCCGTCGGCGAAAACATCAAAAAGATTTTTAAAAGAGTGACGGATAATAAATCCGTGTATTGCGACAATAAAACCCATTTTAAAAGGCACCTAACTTGTTGTTGAATGACTATTCTTTTATTTGACTTTTTTGGAGATGAATTATGCTCGAACACCCGACCTTTAATACAGCAGAACAATTCGCTCTGGGCTTTCCCAAAATGACCTTTGCGGCAATAAGCGAGAGCTTTCCCGATGCCCCAAAATTCATTCGAAACATGTCAGCAACCGTCAAAGGAGATAGTTGGGTAGAGCCTTCGACGGCGCGTCTTATTTATGCGCAAGTAGTTCAAAAATTACCATGCGAGAACCCATTAAATAATGTTGCCAACGCCCCCCCATCTATCCATGAAAAGATCAAGGAGATCGGGTTTGAGAAAGAATTAAAAGATGTATTGGCCCATTCAACCGAAAAAGCCCCCCCACGTCCGGGAACGCAAGATGGCGGGTCATATTGGGACGAAATCATCCACCGCGGGGTAGAAAATTATGTATCAGAGAAGGCTCCGCGCGACCATACCGTGGCTAAAGGGTGCGGCGAACCCAAACCTCAATAGGAACGAGGCCTACGTCCCGTTCACCGACGCGTTCATAGCGCCCACAAGCTCGACGAGGCGTTCGGTTTCGTCCACCGCGATCATGCCGATGGAATGGTAGCCCGCGTCAACGTGCAAAAGCTCGCCCGTTATCCCCGTGCCGAGGTCGCTCAGCAGATAAAGGGCTGAATTCCCCACTTCTAAAATCGAAACGTTGCGCTTCAACGGCGCGTTGATCTCGTTCCATTTCAAGATGTGCCGGAAATCCCCGATGCCGCTCGCCGCCAATGTTTTGATCGGTCCCGCCGAAATGGCATTAACCCGGATGTTTTTGCTTCCCAGATCAACGGCCAAATAGCGCACGCTGGCTTCAAGGGCGGCCTTGGCGACGCCCATAACGTTATAATGCGGCATCACGCGCTCGGCGCCCAGATAAGAAAGCGTCAACATGCTTCCCCCATTGGGCATAAGCGGCATCGCGTGGCGCGCGACGGATGTAAACGAAAAACACGATACATCCATTGTGCGCAAGAAGTTGTCGCGCGTCGTATTGACGTAAAGGCCGTCAAGCTGGGCTTTGTCCGAGTATGCAATGGCATGAACCAGAAAATCTATGTTGCCCCATTCCTTGTGGATATTTTTGAACAAAGCCTCCACGCTCGCCTCATCGGTCACATCGCAAGGCAAAACAAGCTTGGATCCGACCAACGCCGCCAAAGGCGTCACGCGTTTTTGAAGAGCCTCTCCCTGATAGGTAAAGGCGATTTCCGCGCCTTGCGCGGCGCATACGTTGGCGATCCCCCAGGCAAGAGAGCGCTCATTGGCGACGCCCATCACAAGGCCGCGCTTACCGGCCATTAATTGCCCTTGAATAGGAGCCACAGGCACTTGATTTTCAGTCATAATTTACCTCTGAAAAACGCAGAACGTGCCCGACTCTACACGTTTATTTGTCTCCGTCAAATAGGAGGAATTATAAAAATAACCCTATGCAAAACCCGCTCGGACGGAAGGAATGCGAGAAGCAAGGAGCGCATCAGGGTTATGCGATAGGTTTGTTCTGTTCCCGCGTTTTCAGGAACTTAACATGAGGATTTTCTTCCTGCGTACGGTTCAGATGCCATGCGTTTCTGGCAAGAAACACAAGCGCCCCGTCATGATCTTCGGCAAGGCTTGCGCGGTTTTTATCCGTAAAGCTTTTCAACATAACAGGATCATCGCATTCGATCCAACGCGCAGCCGTCACGCCTGCGTCTTCAAACTTCGCTTCCAGACCGTACTCGGCCCCGATGCGCGAGGCCAGAACTTCAAATTGCAGCGGCCCGACGACGCCCACCACCCATTCGGAGCCTGACAACGGTTTAAAAACCTGCGAAGCCCCCTCTTCGGCAAAATGTTCTAACGCGCGGCGCATATGTTTGACCTTCATCGGGTCACTGATGTGCACGCGCTGCAAAAGTTCGGGCGCAAAATTCGGAACGCCGAGGAAGCGAATGTTTTCTCCTTCGGTCAGCGTGTCGCCGATGCGCATCGTCCCGTGATTGGGAATGCCCATAATGTCTCCGGCATAGGCATCTTCCGCAAGCTCGCGTTCGCGGGCAAGGAACAAAACGGCGTTATTCACGGCAATCTGTTTTTCGCTACGCCCGTGAAAAAGCTTCATCCCGCGCTTAAAATGGCCGGAACACAAACGCACGAAAGCAATGCGATCGCGATGATTGGGATCCATGTTGGCCTGAACCTTGAACACAAAGCCCGTAACCTTATCTTCTGTGGGGCAAACGTCCCGTTTATCGGCCTTTTGCGGACGCGGCGAAGGCGCATATTCCGCAAGCCCCAAAAGAAGCTCGCGCACGCCGAAATTGTTGATGGCGCTGCCAAAATAGACGGGGGTCATGTGTCCGGCGCGATAAGCCTCGGGATCAAAAGGGGGGCACAAGCCGCGCGCCATTTCAACATCGTCGCGCAATTTCTTTGCGTCCTCGGCTCCAAGCAATTTTTCAAGCTTGGGATCGTCAAGGCCGTTGCAGGCAATGCCTTCCGTCAGAACGTCGCCTTTGGTGCGATCCATCAGGATCAAACGATCCCGTATCAGGTCATAGCAGCCCTTGAAATCGCGCCCCATGCCGATAGGCCAACTGGCAGGCGTCACATCGAGCGCCAGCGATTGCTCGATCTCGCTCATCAGATCGAAGGGATCGCGGGCTTCGCGATCCATTTTATTGACAAAAGTCATAATCGGCACGTCGCGCAAACGGCAGACTTCGAACAATTTCCGCGTCTGGCTTTCGATACCTTTTGCCGCGTCAATGACCATAACGGCGCTGTCCACGGCGGTCAGCGTACGATACGTATCTTCCGAAAAATCTTCGTGGCCGGGAGTATCCACAAGATTAAAGCTGCGTTCGGCATAATCGAAACTCATGACAGAAGCCGTCACGGAAATGCCGCGTTCGCGTTCGACCTTCATCCAGTCCGAATGCGCGCGCCGCGCATCGCCGCGCGCTTTGACGGCGCCCGCCAACTGAATGGCGCCGCCGAACAGCAGCAGCTTTTCCGTCAGCGTCGTTTTACCGGCGTCTGGGTGCGCGATGATCGCGAACGTGCGTCTGCGCGCCGTTATAGTTTCTAAATTTTCAATCATGGCATGGGGGTCATAGCGGTTGATAAGCTATTTGTCAGCATTTATCGTTGGTTAATAGTTCACTGTATACCATATCTTATTATTGTCGAAAGTATTGTCGGTTATTATAGTTTCTCCATAATCAATCTTTGCCGGATTCACATTTATCGTGAGATTTTTATGGAACCCCTTGTGTCTGAAAAATTGAGTGACGAGTCACCCTCGTCTCCAAGTGTCGCAAACTTAAACGCCCTGCGTTTCAAGGAGTACGCGGCACAATGCGGGTACATTTTTGATATTAGCATCACCTATAAAGACAGGATTCCCTCTATAAATATCAGACATTATGGCGCCCAAGACGGCAATCAAATTTATATGGACGTGAAAAAACTCCTCAACAATTTAAATGTTGCCGATCTGCTCACAACGACAAAAACTGCACGCGGCGTGCAGATCGAGGGACCCATCGAAAGCGCCGACTTTACAAAAGTCCTCGAGGAAAAAACTGTGGTTATTAAGCCGTTTGTGCCAAAGAACAGAGCCCCGAACCAAGGAAGACATCCACACAAAGAACCTCGCAGATAGAAAAAACTAAGAAGCTTTCTTCTCCACTCCAAGGCGCTTAATTTCCCATCTTAACTCTATACCGAATTTGTCGCGCACGCGGAGGCGTACTTCTTCGCCCAACTTCTCGATATCAGCGGCTGTGGCATGTCCTGTATTGATAAGGAAGTTACAATGCTTTTCCGACACTTTGGCCTGCCCTATTTTCATGCCCCTGCAGCCCGCGGCTTCAATCAACTGCCAGCTTTTACGCCCTTCGGGATCGTTGTCGGGATTGGCAAACGTCGAACCGCACGTTTTTTCGCCGATCGGCTGCGACTCGCGGCGCTTTTTTTGTATTTCCTGCATGCGGGACAAAATTACGTCCGGATCGCCCTCTTCGCCCTGAAGATGAGCAGAAATAAAGATGGTGTTTTCAGGCACCTTTGAAGCGCGATAGGAAAACCCGAGCTCGGGAAGCATAAGCGTGCGCCGCGTTCCGTCGCGCTCCACGACTTCGGCTCTAAAAACAATATCCTTGAATTCCCGGCCATAGGCTCCCGCATTCATGCGCAATCCCCCGCCGATCGTACCCGGAATGCCGCACAAAAATTCCAATCCCGCAACGCCGACGTTCTGCGCCGTGCGCGCGACGTTCAGATTGATGGCGGCCGCGCCTGCATGAATGCCGTCTTCTTCGACCTTCACAAAAGCGAAATTCGGGCTAAAGCGAATAACGACGCCCGGAATTCCGCCGTCGCGGATCAATACGTTCGATGCCGCGCCAAGAATGGTTATGGGTACGTCTTTCGGACAATGAGTCAGAAAGAACGAAAGGTCTTCGGCATCGGCAGGACGAAACAGCACTTCCGCCGGGCCGCCGACGCGAAACCATGACTGATCGGCAAGCGTGCCATTGGGCGTAAGGCTCCCGCGCACTTCCGGCAAGCGGTCAATCAGGTAGTTGTCAAAAACGGGATCGGACGGAGTCATAATGGACAAATAAGTTGTTAAAAAAACCTTTGCCTCTCAAGACGCGCCTCCCAATTAAGCAAGCTTGAGGCGAAAATCAAGAAAGGCGCAATTTGCAGCCCAAGATCGCTTAATTGGGAATGCATCAAGCTTCCAGAGCTTTAACTATGTTCTCGCACATAACCTTGGCGTCGCCGAACAACATCATCGTATTATCGCGATAGAAAAGTTCGTTTTCAACGCCCGCATAGCCCGACGCCAAGGAACGCTTAACGAAAAGAACCGTCTTGGCCTTTTCGACATCAAGAACAGGCATGCCATAAATCGGCGATTTCGGATCGTTGTGCGCGGCAGGGTTCGTCACATCGTTCGCGCCGATGACAAAGGCTACATCCGTTTGCCCGAAGTCGCGGTTGATTTCCTCAAGTTCCAGCACGTCGTCATAAGGAACGTTGGCTTCCGCCAAAAGAACGTTCATATGGCCGGGCATGCGCCCCGCGACCGGATGAATGGCATAGCGGACGGTTACGCCTTCTTTTTTCAAAATATCGGCCATTTCGCGCAAAGCATGCTGCGCTTGCGCAACGGCCATGCCGTACCCGGGAACAATGACAACGCTTGAGGCATTTTTAAGAATAAACGCGGCATCGTCTGCGGAACCCGCCTTAACCGGACGGTCGTTCGACGCAGACGCCGCAGCCGTAGAGCCATCGGAGCCAAAACCGCCGAGAATAACGTTGAAAATCGAGCGGTTCATCCCCTTGCACATGATGTAGCTGAGAATAGCGCCCGACGCGCCTACCAAAGCGCCTGTGATAATCAAGAGCGGATTTTCGAGCGTAAAGCCGGTCGCAGCCGCCGCCCATCCCGAATAGCTGTTGAGCATCGAGATAACCACCGGCATATCCGCGCCGCCAATGGGAAGAATGAGCAAAAAGCCCAACATCAGGGACGCCGCAACAACCGTCCAATAGGCAAAGGAAGCCTGCGTCAGAACCAAAACAATTATCGAAAGAACGATAAGGATGCCAAGCGCAAGATTGAACTGATGCTGGAAATTGAAGACAAGCGGCTTGCCCGAAACAAGCCCCTGAAGCTTTGCAAAAGCGACGAGCGATCCGGTAAAAGTGATCGCGCCGATAGCGACTCCAAGCCCCATTTCGACCAGGCTCGATAAGTGGATGCCGCCGACCTGCCCGATGCCATAGGCGGACGGATTAAGGAAAGCCGCCGAAGCCACAAGAACCGCAGCCAAGCCGACCAGCGAATGAAACGCCGCGACCAATTGAGGCAAAGCCGTCATATGTATTTTCCGCGCCACAAGAGCGCCGATGCCGCCGCCAACGCCGATCGCCAGAGCGATCCAACCGAAAGACGATATTTCAACGAGGAACAGCGTCGTAACGATCGCCAGGGCCATCCCGAAAATACCGAACAGATTTCCGTGACGCGCCGTTTCCGGCGACGCAAGGCCGCGCAAAGCCAAAATAAAGCAAACGCCCGAAATCAGGTATGAAAGAGAAACGGCTTCGTTCATTTTTTGGCTTTCTCTTTCGCGTTTGCTTTCTTTTTATACATAGCCAACATGCGCCCCGTAACGATAAACCCGCCAAAAATATTAATTGACGCCAAACCGACAGCTACAAGCCCCATAACTTTTGAAGAAGTCATTTCAAGCGGGCCTGCGGCCAGCAAAGCGCCGACGATAATCACCGACGAAACGGCGTTGGTGACCGCCATCAAAGGCGAATGCAACGCCGGGGTCACGCGCCAGACGACATAGTAGCCGACAAAGCAAGCCAGAATAAAAACCGTAAGGCCGGTAATGAAAAACCCGTGTCCGGCAGAAACCGTTCCTTGATTGCCAATTCCTTGCGCCAGCTTTGCGAGTTCCGCGGCAAAGTCGGCAAGCTTTTGCTGGTCTGTAGCAAGAGTATTTAGCCCCGAGATTACGTCGTTAAGCGCCATAAAGATTCCTATTTCTTTTCTGCTGGAACGGGTTCAACCGGCTTGTTCTGGGAAACAGGAGCCGGCGCCGCGACCGGAGCTGGAACAGGCGCAGCAATCGCAGGCACGTCAACCTGAAGCGCGTCAGGAGCCTTATCGGGATTTGTGCCGCTAACGGAAAGCGCGGCAGGATCCTCCGTCGCGACCGCAGGAGAAGCAACAGCCGGAGGAACGGCCTTAACTGCGGCAGTAGGCTGCATAGAGGGGAATATCGCATGTTTACGGATCAATTCCAGCTCGGCAAGAATTCTGTCCTCGCGAGCGCTGATAATATCAATACGCGCGCTCGTATCCTGAACCATCTCCCTCACGTCAACAAGATGGCTGGCGAACAAAACAAACAGGATCGAGCAGCACAAAACCGATACCGCAATACTGGTAATCCACCATAAAGCAACTTCAACTTTGGTTGATAATTCCATAGGCATGAGGCTTCTCCTCCCAAGAGGTTAGGTAACTCTCTGAAATTGCGGATGCACGACCGCTCCCTGATGCGTCAGGGTGATCGCACGGACTATTTCATCGTTCCAATCGGCTTCAAATCTACCTTCGCCTTTGACGGAAAACAATGAAACAAAATTGAAAAGATTGCGTGCATAAAGCGACGAGGCATCGACCGGTATGCGGCTCGGAACATTGCGATATCCGACGATTTTGACCCCATAGGCCTCTACGATCTTTCCGGCCTCGCATAGCGCGCAATTGCCACCCTGCTCGACGGCCAGATCAACAACGACAGAACCCGGCTTCATTGTTTTGAGCATCGATTCGCTGATCAAATTGGGCGCCGCGCGTCCCGGAATAAGCGCCGTACAAATGACGATGTCCTGTTTTTTGATCGTGTCGGCGATCAGCTCGGCCTGACGTTGCTTGTAATCGTCGCTCATTTCCTTGGCATAACCGCCCGACGTTTCCGCCTGTTTTGTCTCTTCGCTTTCGACCATGACAAAGGCAGCGCCAAGGCTTTCGACCTGTTCGCGGGCAACGGGACGAACGTCGGTGGCCGAAACGATAGCGCCAAGGCGGCGCGCCGTGGCAATAGCCTGCAAGCCTGCGACACCGGCACCCATAACCATCACACGGGCGGGAGGCACGGTACCAGCAGCCGTCATCATCATCGGGAAAGCGCGTCCAAACTGCTCGGCGGCATCCAAAACGGCCTTGTATCCCGCCAGATTGGACTGGCTGGACAAAACGTCCATGGACTGGGCGCGCGTAATGCGCGGCATCATCTCCATCGTCATTGCCGTAATATTGCATCTCGCATAAGCATCGAGATCGGCATAAGCGCCATAAGGGTTTAGCATACCGATAAGAACGGCTCCGGGCTTTATAAGGCCGATTTCGTTGCGCCCCTCGCCTTCGGTCATCGGGCGTTGAACCTTCAGGACAATATCGGCATCGCGAAGCAAAACGGCGGTATCGGCGACAATCGAAGCGCCGGAAGCCGCATAAAATTCATCGGGAAAAGAGGCCTCGATTCCCGCCCCGGTCTCAACTGCAACGTCATAGCCAAGGGATTTATATTTCTTAACCGTATCCGGCACAATCGCCACACGGCGTTCATAGGAGCGACGTTCTTTAGGAATAGCTATTTTCATATGGGCACAATTGAAGAACAAGACCGGAAAAACCTTCGGATTTTCCGTTATATAACATTTTTTTCTTAATGGGAAGGCAGTTGCATCGCGGCTACCATATGGTTATAACCCCCCATCCACGGTTCGGAGAGTAGCTCAGCCTGGTAGAGCACTGCTTTCGGGAGGCAGGGGCCGGAGGTTCGAATCCTCTCTCTCCGACCAAATAAAAAGGCTCCATATGGAGCCTTTTTATTATTAACCGAAGGATTAAAAAATCATTCGGCTTTGATCTTCTTGATGAACGATTCAATTTCATCGCGCATATGTTCCGCCTCTTGCGACAACTTGCCGGAAGACGTCAAAACTTTCTCCGCCCCGCTACGCGACTCCGACGTTGCGTCCGTAACCTTAAGGATGTTCGACGACACTTCGTTAGTTCCCGCCGTCGCTTCCTGAACGTTCTTGGAAATCTCGCGCGTTGCTTCCGTCTGCTGTTGAACGGCCTTGGCGATAGAATCCGAAATATTGCTGATATGCTCGATCGTCGTTCCGACGGCATGTATAGCTTGAGCCGCTTCCAGAGAAACGTTTTGCACCGTATTGATTTTCTTAGAAATTTCTTCCGTCGCGCCGCTCGTCTGGTTGGCAAGGTTTTTAACCTCGCTGGCGACAACGGCAAAGCCTTTGCCCGCTTCACCGGCGCGAGCGGCCTCTATCGTGGCATTCAAAGCAAGAAGGTTTGTCTGCGCCGCAATATCCTGAATCAGTTTAACGACGCCGCCGATCTGCTCTGCCGCTTCCGAAAGAGTAGCAACGGTAGCATTCGTGTGCCTGACCTCGTCCACGGCGCTCATGGCCACTGTCGAGGATTCTCCCACCTGGCGATTAATCTCGGTGATAGAGGCAGACAACTGTTCTGCGGCTGCGGCAACGCTTTGAATGTTGGCCGATGCCTCTTCAGTCGCTGCAGCAACGGCAGCGGACTGGCGGCTTGTCTGATCGGCCATATCCGACAGGCTTTTCGCGTCGGATTGCAAGATGACAGCTTCCGAAGCGACCGCGTTGACGATACCGGTAATGCTCTTATTGAATTCTTCGGCCAGCTTGTGCTTGGCTTGAATCAGGTTGTTCTTTTCCTCTTCCTGAGACTTGTTCAGTTGCGTGGATACAACCTTGAACGTTTCGAGCAACCGGCCGATTTTGCCGAAAGAATCCTCGCGGTCGAGATAAGGCACCGTTACCGACAGATCGTCGGCCGCCACATGGGCCATGGCTCTGACAAGGTTCGCCAGACGCACCTGCCTCTCATTAAGCCTGCGAGCCAGCCAAAGAACCAGCAATCCGCCAACGACGGCTCCGACAGCCGAAGCGATCCAAAGTCCGATTTTGTCGGCCACCAAAAGACCGGCGATGGGCCCGACGGCAAGGGCAAGATAAATACCGGCAAAAACCCTCTTGGACAAAAGCCCGAACGGAACATGAATAATTTCTTTTTTGTCTGCCTGTATAATCGGGTTCTTCCCGATGGCGCGCATGAGCCGTTGCGCAAGATTGACCGAAGCCGGTGACGTCCGCGTATGAGGAATAAGCTTGACGTCAAGCGCCGTCAGCGGCGGATAGGCAAAGATCATGCCCATGAAATTTTCTGGCGCTTCGATATTTTTTGCAAGCGTTTCGATGCAAAGGTTGGCCGTATTCGAAACGATAACGACACCTGAGCCCGCTGCCTCGCGAGCCTTGGAGTGCATGACGGATTTGATCTCGGCGTTATCCAGCACGACTTCGATGCAGAAAGAGCATTTGCGAAGAAGGCCGAAATCCGTGCCCGTCGTGATATGGCCAAGAGCTTCCTCTCTTGCCTCAGGAGTCATGGCGCCCTTGGCAACTTTTTGGGTCAGGTTTTCGCTGATTGCCCGTATGGCGATTTCTAGGGATTTAACACGAACATCTATCAGCACGACGCATATGCCTGCCTCGGCAATGACTTGCGCCATGCCGCAGCCCATTCTGCCCGCGCCGATAATACCTATGCATTCACCTGTTGACATGTCTTCCCCTCATAAGATTCCCCCGCAGGAATGTCATTTAGCTCCCAATGTACTTCCCCCGAGGCGTGTATTTTGTGTGCAGAAGTTCGTGACTCTTGTGGCCGCATGGCCCTTCAGTCAAGAAATCCTTATAGATGCGCTGGACGGCAGGGTTCTCATGGCTCTTACGAGCGCGACCACCTTTGCCGTAATCAACATCTTCCTTGTATATGGCGTTCGCCCGCGCCTGACGAATAGCGGCGCCTGTCGGAATCGGCTGTCCGCCGCCCCCGATACAACCGCCGGGACACGCCATCACTTCGATAAAATGGCATGTACTGAATATGCCGCCGGCAGCAACGTCATCCAAAATCTTCCGCGCGTTCTTGATGCCGTGCGCAACGCCGACGCGCAAGGTCGCTCCCGCCAGCCAATTCCAGTCGGGAACAAGATGCGAGATCAAGGCCGGAACGGGGCCGACTTTTTCGGGAACCTTCAACTCGACAAACCGGCAACCGTCCATACCGCGAACCGGCAGGATGTCGGCGTTTGCGAAAATATCCTCGACTTTAAGCCCGGTGACGAATTCCAAAACGCTGCGAAGCGCCGCTTCCATCACGCCGCCCGTTGCGCCGAAAATAACGCCGGAACCCGACGCCGTGCCGAACGGATCGTCGAAATCGGACTTCGGCAGGCTCGGCAAATGAAGCCCCGCCTGACGGATCATCTTGGCCGCTTCGCGCGTCGTGATGACATAGTCAACGTCCTTGTAACCGCTGGCGCGCATTTCAGGCCGCTCGCACTCAAACTTCTTGGCCGAGCACGGCATCAATGACACGGACACGATATTCGCCGGATCAATATTATGAATTTGCGCATAGAACGTCTTCATCAGAGGCCCGAACATTTGCTGCGGGCTCTTGGCCGACGAAACATGCTTCAGCATTTCCGGATACGCATGTTCGAAGAATTTCACCCAGCCCGGGCAGCAAGACGTAAACTGCGGCAAGGGCAAGGACGTGTCTTTCTGGACAAGATTCTTGTACAGACGTTGAATCAGCTCGGTGCCTTCCTCGATGATGGTGAGGTCGGCAGTAAAGTTCGTGTCGAACACTTTATCAAAGCCGCACAGACGCAAAGCCGTATTCAGCTCCCACGTCATGGCGTTTCCGGGCTCCAGGCCGAACTCTTCGCCAATAGCGACGCGGGGAGCCGGCGCCGTCTGGATCACGACGTGCTTGGTGGGGTCGTTAATGGCAGCCCACACGTCATCCGTCGCATCGCGTTCGCGCAAAGCGCCCGTCGGGCAACGGTTGATGCACTGCCCGCAATTGATGCAACCGGCTTCCGCCATGGATTTGTTCAAAAAGGTGCCGATCATCTTCTTGTCGCCGCGACCGACGGCCTGAAAAATGCCTATATCCTGCAATTCCATGCAGGCGCGTACGCACCTGCCGCAATCCACGCACTTGTCCAGATCGCGGATGATCGAGAAGCTTGAGTTATCAACGGGATACTTTTTCTCTTTCGGATGGCCATAGGGGAACGACATAATGCCGTGCTCTTCGGCCAGCGTCTGAAGTTCGCAATTTCCGTTCCGATTGCACGCGTAGCAATCTCCGCAGTGCTCGGAAAGCAAAAATTCAATAGTGCGGCGGCGCGCTTCCCTGATACGCGGCGACGTTGTCTTGACATTGATCGGCCCCGTAACGGGAAAAGCGCAGGAAGCCGTTAACGCCCTCTGCCCCTCGATCTCGACGATACAAAGGCGGCACGCCCCCGCCGGCGACAAATCCTCGTGATAGCAAAGCGTCGGGATATGAAAGCCGTTTTTCCTTGCGGCATCCAAAAGCATGGTACCCGACGGAACGGAAATTTTCCTGCCGTCAATAACAATGTCTACCATTTTTGCTTCGCTCATGACGCTTCCCTCACGTTTGCAGCGCGATCATCTGTCTGGGGACGCCCCATGATCTCTCTCTTGTAGTGCTGAATAACAGAGAGAAAGACATTCGGGCTGGCCTGCCCAAGACCACATTTTGAGGCGGCCTGCATACTTGCACCCAATGAACACAGTTCCTGAAGATATTTTGTCGTACATTGACCGTTTTTAAGCATCCGTATGCCTTCGAGCAATTTGATATTGCCTATCCGGCAAATCGGACACTGACCGCAGGACTCGTCAGCGAAGAATTCCTGGAAATTCTCGACAAGATCCAAAAGATCGCGGCTTTCGTTCAGGACGATAACGGAACCGCCCGTCGCGACGTCTTCAAAGCAGATCGTGCGATTGAAATCCTTGGCAGGAACAAGAACGCCCGCGCCGCCGCCGATAACGGCCGCTTTGGTGTTCGTAGCCCCGGCAGCTTCGAGAATGCTGCTGATTTTCGTCCCCATCGGAAACTCATATACGCCGGGACGCGCCACATCGCCCGAGATGCTAAGCAGCTTGAAGCCCGAAGATTTCTCCGTTCCGATGTGCTTGAACCAATCGGGCCCCAGAGCGAAAATAGCCGTTATCCAAGCCAGCGTTTCCACGTTA
>Ga0265297_10004943_pt1 | contig 21033 bp, 14 predicted proteins | sample Munlanlwell13791_FD_192502 | JGI IMG/M metagenome (GOLD analysis project Ga0265297, IMG submission 192502) | Leachate microbial communities from a municipal landfill in Southern Ontario, Canada - Leachate well 137-91 | ecosystem: Engineered > Solid waste > Landfill > Unclassified | place...
TTCAAAACCTCCGGTAAAGGATACTGGGTGAAAAACCCAAAAAATTGGAGTCAATCCAGCTGCGTATTTCCACGACCGATATACCCAATTGCATGTCATTGATCGTTTTGCAGTTTTAATTCGAAAACTGGCTGGTGTTCCTCCACCCCCTGCACCAATTAGTTAATTCTCGGCGTTCTGACTTTTCAGGGTCAAAGGGGGGTTCTACCGGGGGTTCTACTCGTTTGCCAACTATTTACGAGAGGATACTAGGTTTTCACGATTTATTGAGGCTAAAAAGGTTACATCGTTTTTTGAGAGGAACACATCTTATAATATTCCGGTTTCCGGATATAAATGTTTCCCCTTTATGGAGTGGATACTTTTTTTGTGTGAATATTGTACCCATTATGAACCATCTGACCCCCACAAACTGGACAGCAAGGTGCTTGTTCTGAAAAAAATACACCATTCTCTAACACACAATTTTTTGGAAAACCTTTCATTATGGGAAAAAGCGTGTCCACCGATTGAAAATTTTCAAGTGTCGGACAAATGGTTACCATGGTTATATATTTGATCTCATACTATTTAAACTTTATTATTAGAATTTTCCTCATACACTCAAAAAAATATTTAATGGGGAAATTATCGAATCACTCATTTTTTAGACAGAGCCAAAAAGCCGAAGGATTTAAGGAGAAATCAGGTGACCTTGTACCTGCATTGATTATTCGGTCAATGAATTCGAAGATCGATGTTGCCAGGATCAACCATATCCCTACACCGATGTAATTTAATTGAGAGTGTGAATTATGCTGACCGCCACCACCCCTACACTGTTTGCTGTTGTTATCGTGATCCTGATCGGGCTTCTGGCAGGACGCGTGATTGGACTCCTTATCGGATTTTTATTGAAACGCCAGAAACCTGTATGGGCGGATATGAGCCGGACAGATCGACTGTTCAATGTAGTACTGGTCATGGTCTGCTCGGCGCTCTTCATCGCGGGTCTGGCGTTTCTCTTTCTCTGATTGAACAAAACATGGAGATAGCAGAACTGGACATTCACGTCTCATTTACATTGCATGAACTCTGTGCGGTCGAAGAACATGGTGAATGCGGGATTCGCTCATCCTGCACACGTATGACCGGAACGCTGATCGCCCGGGAGGTACTTCTCAGCGTAAGGGATGATGATGGCATCTACAACGATCGTCTGTTTTACCGGCTCCGGGAACTCCCTGAAAGTGGCACAGGATATTGCCGACGGGGTGCCCGACGCAGAGATCATTCGCATATCGTACAAGAACCTGCGACGGGCGACTGTCGGATACACAGGAGTTGTGGGCATCGTCTTTCCGGTGTACTATGCCGGGTTACCGCATATGGTCAGGCAGTTTGTCGAACTCCTGAACCTTGATCCCCAATGCTATGAGTTCGGGATCGCTACTTACTGGGGCATGCCGGGTATCGCGTTCGACCAGTTTTGTGAGTGCCATAAAAAAGGGCTTGAAACTGTCAGTGTAATGGGGAATTGCGATGCCCGACAACTGCCAGGTGTTGTATGCTCCGGCATCTGACGCTGTGCAGCAGGAGCGGTTCCGCAATGAAACGGAGCAAACGATGGAGATTTCACGCCGGATTACTGCTCGTGAAGTCAGTCCTTTGCGACGGACGAATATCGTCAGCCGGACTATCTTTTCTCTCTTCTATTCCCGGTTAAAACCCAAAGAGCGAGCCCGGTATTTTCATACTGATGAAACCTGCACCAGGTGCGGAACCTGCGTCCGCGTATGCCCGGCACAGAACATTACCCTCACTGACAAAAAACCGGTCTGGTACGACCAGTGCGAGTTCTGTCTTGCTTGTATGCAGTGGTGTCCGAAACAGGCAATTCAGTACGGGAAGAAAACGCAGAAACGGGGCAGGTACCATCACCCCGGTATCCATGTCAACGAATTGTTCCAGGAATGATTCCAGGAACCGGAAAACCTGACGGGTCACCCTGTTGCGCGTTGTTCTGGTGGAAGTGTTGCCCTGCGCCATCGCCGTTCTTTGATCATCTGGTGGCAGATAAGCATACCCATTAAAACCGCCGCACCGCATGTTCATAGGAACAGATCAATCACGGGATTTTCCAGGATCGCATATGGAATTCAGCCTGTTCGCACAGGGATTGATTGTCGGGTTGACACTTGCCATACCGGTAGGTCCGATTGCCCTTGTCTGCATCCAGCGCACTCTCACCGGTGGACGCTGGCATGGCATCGCATCCGGGCTCGGTGTTGCAACCGCAGATACGTTTTATGCCGGTATCACGGTCTTTGGGATCACGCTCCTGTCCGCATTTCTGCTCGAATGGCAATTGTTGTTCCGCTTAACCGGCGGGCTTGTTCTTGTCTGTGTAGGGGTCTGGATCTTCCGCACTATCCCCCCGGAGGTTACTGACACACCGGATGACGAAACCTATGCGAAGGATTATCTCTCGATGGTTGCCCTGACATTCGCGAACCTGCTGACGATCCTCTTCTTTATCGCGATCCTGCCCGGCTTTGGCGTCATCTTCTCAGGTGGGACGTTTCTCCCCGCAGCCATATTTGTCCTTGGAATATTTGTTGGGGAGGTGTGCTGGTGGGTTGTGCTCTGCGGGGTGTTGGGATATCTGCACCTGACCCTTACGCGGGCACGGTTGACCCTCATCAACCGGCTTTCTGGGTCTGTCATCGTCCTGTTTGGCATCGCTCTTGCCCTTTCGATGTTTGTCCGGTAACTCGTGCAATTCCTGTTTTTCCTCGGAGGTGCACATCTGTGTAAGAACCCGCTCACCCATGTGTGGGTAGTGTTGAACGTGAGCGGTTCGTGGGTTTATTCGTCTATGGTATATGAGACTAAACCTCCACGCTCATTAAGTAATACCTCATCGAACAGTTCAGTAAGGCTTGCGTATGCTTCCCGAAACTCCGCATGACAACATGGTAGATTCATCTGAGGAACAGGTACTGTTACCGGTTCGTCATCTGCCCGGCTCGCTATCCGGAGAGCCTGCCGACTACATCATACGGATTTCACAGTTAACGAAGGTCTTTGCCGGCAAAACAAAGACCATACGCGCAGTGGAGGATGTGACATTTGATGTCCGGCGGGGGGAGATCTTCGGTTTGCTGGGTCCTAACGGAGCCGGGAAGAGCACGCTCATACGAATGCTCACGACATTGCTCAAACCGACCTCCGGCACCGCGTTCCTTAACGAGTATGAATTACAGCGCGACCCGGAGAAGATCCGGATGATTATTGGTGTCTGTTCCCAGAACAGCACCCTCGATCTCGAACTCTCCGCCTATGACAACCTTGAATTCTATGGCGCGCTTGTCAATGTTGATGCGCGTGCGCTCGACGCGCGGATCCGGGAGCTTCTCGCGATGACCGGGCTTTCCGATCTCGCCCATGCCCGAGTCGGCACGTTCTCTGGCGGGATGCGACGGAAACTTGAGATTGTCCGGGCGTTTATCCACCGCCCGCTCATCTTGTTCCTCGATGAACCGACCATCGGGCTTGACCCGGAAGCCCGGCGGGAGGTCTGGCAGCAGATCGCGCGGTTGAACAAGGAGGATACGACGATCATCCTGACGACGCATTACATGGATGAGGCGGAGAGACTCTGTGACCGGATCGCTTTTGTGGATCGCGGGCGACTGGTCGCTCTTGACACTCTTGAGAACCTTAAACGGATGCTCCCGGAAGGAGACCTGATCGAGATCGGCATCGATGAGGTCGATGACCATGTTCTTGCAGCCCTCCGCCAGAATGCCCAGGTAAACTCTGTCACGGTTAAAGAGGGGCGACTGGTTATTACTGCAATGAACGGGAGCCGGGTGCTGCCCGGGATTGTGGCAGTCTTTGAGGCGTCCTCCCGGCTTATGACCTCTATATCTATCCGGTCTCCTTCTCTTGAAGATGTCTTCATCCATCTCACGGGAACGGGACTGGATGACGGTAAAAGTCCGGAGACAAAACCCTCGCGCAGGGGGCAATCGCCATGATACGTGGCATGGTTGCGATCTTCAAACGGGATTTCAAGAAGTTTTTGAGTAACCCGTTTGTTGTTGTGATGACCCTTGCGATGCCGATCATGTATCTTATCATCTTCGGGAATGCGATGGGTGGGACGATCAGTCATATTCCGGTGGGGGTCGTCCAGGAAGCGCCCCCCTATATGGATACGCCCCTTTTCTCACAGGCGGTTGTCGAACTCAATCATATCACCCAGAAAGATCCCTACCCGAAGTTGCTGGACGTGACGGTGTATAGCGATGAAACGTCTGCGAAACAGGCGCTCGCGGATGGGAAAATTTCCGCTGTGATCGTCTTTCCTTCGTCAGTGTCGAATGACCACGCAGTCCGGTTGTACGTGGACAGTTCGGATTCGGTCATCCCGGCGCTTGTTGAATCTGCGGTCCGGGGCGTGCTTGCCCGGCTTGGGGCGCAGAATCCCGTGATGGTGAACAAAATTTACGGGGATATTACGTACATACAGTTCTTTGGTGTGGGCGTGATCATGATGGCAATCTTCACATCTACGATGTTTGGGGGCGGGATTGCGCTTATCCGTGATCGTGAGGCGGGAATTCATGAGGGGTACCTGGTGACACCGGTCCAGCGCACGAGTATCATCGCCGGGATTATTTTATCTGGCACCGTCCGGGCGTTTATCGCCGGGTTTGCGATCTTTGTGATCGATATTTTGATCACGGGGATCGTCATCCAGAGTTTGAGGGACTTTTTGTTGGTACTTCTTGTGATCCTTATCACCTGCGTGGGGGTGACGAGTCTTGTTGTCTCGTTTGCGTCCCGGTTCTCCGCCCAGCAGGAGTACGCGTCGGTGATCGCGTTTTTAAACCTGATCCTGTTTATGACGTCGGGGGCGTTCTATCCGGTGCTGGGCATGCCCGACTGGTTGCGCTGGATTACGGTGATCAACCCTGAGTATTATGGGGTGGATGCGCTCCGGGGGATTATCCTGCGCGGGCAGGGACTGGATATTGTCGGTCTGGATCTCCTTGCGTTATTGATCTTCTCAACCGCGATGTTTGTTCTTGGTATTGCGACGTTCAGGAGGACGCTTGAGTGAGTTTTTACGCAGGAGTCCCGTGAAAAAAGAAATGGGTTGTGAGTGCAGATTCTTTTTAGGGTTTTATCGGTATATGACCTTCCCCGCCGATGATCGCAAGCGTGATGATACCGGACATGGCGGGGAAACCCGGGGACTGGGTCCGGGGGTCTGTATGCACAATCCCCCCCATCCGCCACCAAAGGGGCACCCCCCTCCCATTGGAGAGACAGGGGGGTGGGGGTCCCTCGCTCATGAAACCCAGGGGGTACCCCCTCCCGATCCCCTTTTTGGGTGATGACCTGAGTTCAGTCTCCGACGTAAACCCGTGCCGGAAAACGGGAGGGGGTGCCACCTTGGGTACCCTGGTGGGGGGTGCCTGCCAAAGACAAGTGACGCGAAGGCGGGGGTACCCCCACCCATCAGGAGCGCCGGACAGGCACCCCCCTCCCCAAAAGATTGGTGGGGGGTGGGGTCTCATGACCCTCCGGGACCGTGCAACCGGATCAGGCTCCGACGTGAAACCCTTCCCGGAAAATGGGGTATACCCCCACCCAAGGGTACCTGGGAGGGGGGTACCCCTTCATGCACGTTGGCGAGAGGGGGGAGGGGGGTGCCCCGGATTAAAAAAAATACAGCCACCCCCCTCCCCGGATAGGGAGGTATACCCCCACCCAAGGGTGACCTTGGGGGTACCCCACCCCCCATATTTGGACAGGGTTTTTAGGAACGCGATGATGATACAACGTGCATGGTTGTCATACCCTTCTCGTTGCGGGTTGTAATTCAACAAAAATTCGTTTGCACTGCAATAGGTTTTCATAGTTGTTGACCTGCAAAGCGCAAAGCAGGCTGACCCGCTCGCGATAATCCAAAAATGCGACCGCGCCCGCGACGAGTTCACAATCCTGGACCTGTAACGATTGACCGGGTGGTCGTATTCAACTTTCTACCGGACGATCAAGGGTACGAATGCCGGGGCGGGAATTATACCGGGCTTCTGGAGAAGTGCCCGGCGATCTCGTTTATGGATCGTACAGTGACAATGGATGACGAAAGCGGGATCACGATCAGGCAGAGGACTGAGGCGTTCCCGTGGGACAAGGAACTGTTCTGGCAACGGAATAGTAAAGGAGCGTGCTGGCTCGATCACAATCCGGAGGATGACAATGACAATGACACCGGTAATGACAGAAACGCGGGGGTTGGGAAACAGGATGTGGGTGGTAACAGCGGTGAAGGTGTAAGTCCCGCACGTGATTGTAATGCACCTCCCGGAAACGGTTCGTTAGCTGCTTAGCTGCAGTTTTTCAGCAGGTTTTCAGCACATGCTGCAAATGAAACCGGCGCACCGTAAGCCCCCGATTCCTCTAAAGAACCTGATAATAATTATTCTGTACTTAAAGAAAGTCATTTGCAGCAAAACCGGAATTATGTGGCTAAAAAAATGCGACAATGCAGGAAACGGGTCCGGTACCTGATAGGTGTACCCATACTGCTAAAACTGCAGCTAATGAAAATAGATCTCCACAAATTGCCGTCAAATCTAATAATAGGATATCAAATTCGGCTCCGAATGTTTCCAGAACCTGCTGCAAATGTGCTGAAAAGATGCTGCAAACGACCCCTCCTGCTGCAAAACACGATCGAGTCATACGGGCACGTGACTACAACTGCTCGAATGCCCGGAGCCGAAGACTCCGTGCTATGCTTGCGGAAAGGAGGGTGCATGGTATGCGGAGAAGCCGACACCTGAAAGGCGAGCCCGGCACGGTGACGAGCAGCATGCCCGTTGCATCTGTCGGGCGTACTACCGTGAGGCGGTGAAAGAGGAGCAGATGGCGGTCGTGCCACTGCCGGGGTGACCAGCCGGAAGATTTCAATAAACGTATCTGTACTCCGGATAATCCAAAACATCAGGAGCACTCGCGGAGCAGATCGTCAACAGAAGATATCTCTTTTACTCTCCCGCATTGGATATCGCGTCAGATTTACTATTGAGCAGCATGGTTGCAGGATTACTCGAGGATCTCAACAGTATCAGTAAGCGCTTCGAGATCCTCACACCGGACCATATCTGCTTTGATTTTTTTACCTCGCGATAAACCACTTCAATAGTGACACCGGATTTCATGAATGTACATGGATTATCGGCATTGTATGTATTCGGAACATTGCACCAGCATCTGTTCGCTTATTCAAGTTATTTAATTCAGCTAAATAGTTTACATATTTACATGTTCAAAATTTAATATTATACGTTATTGTGCGTAACTCCATCTTCATTCCTGCATACGGGTTTGAGATCAGGAAGTCCCTTCATTATTCCAGATCTTTGAAATACGTCGCGTTTTTCCGTTTTCAACCGAAATTTTTCTTCCAATTTCCCGATTATCCAATCCGAAATATTCAATAGGTTGGTTCACGAATATCCACGCATCCAGATTTAGGTGAGATTGTATGAATGGCATAACCAGGATACGACTTGTACTGATAGCGTTCCTTCTCTTGGCGGTTGTCGCCAGTGTTTCGGCAAACACGGATGCAACGACCAATGGTGATATTCCCGTCATCATCATGATGAAGAGCACGGCAGTATCGCCTGTACAGACCGACGGACTGACACGCGCAGACTCCATACAGGCATTCCGGCAGGCTGCGGAGAACGACCAGAAATGGATCATTCGCACACTGAAAACCCGTGGAGCAAAGGATATTACCCCCCTCTGGATCGCAAATTCGGTCGCCGCGACAGTCTCTCCTGAGATGATTGAGGAACTCCGAGCGAATCCGGCAGTTGCGAAAGTCGAACCTGACTATATCGTGTACCTGGATGGATCCGATCCGGCAAAATCCCCCGAACAGACGCATACCAGTCTTTTCTCCGCAGAAAAAGAACCGCTGGGGAAATCCCTGGGAGATGTGGTGGAGACCATCGAACCTGTCACGATCGGTTGGGGGGTCCAATGGATTGAGGCACCTGCAGTCTGGAACCAGGGGATCACGGGAAAAGGCGTCAATGTCTCTATTGTAGATACCGGTATAAACCCGAACCATCCGGATTTACAAGGCAAAACAATCCTCTGGAAGGATTTTGTCAACGGTGAACCCACACCCTATGATGACAACGGGCACGGGAGTCATGTTGCCGGTATAGTTGCGGGAACCGGTGCAGGGGGCATCAAGATCGGTGTTGCTCCGGGTGTCAACCTGATCGTGGCGAAAGTCTTCAATTCTGCTGGTTCGGCGAGCTCCTCGACCGTTATGGAAGCCTTCCAGTGGGCAGTGGATAACGAGGCAGACGTGATCAGTTACAGTGGGGGTTCTTACATCGTCGAACGTCAATATATTGAAAATTATGAATATCTCAACTCCTCCACCACCCGGCAGCTGATCATGCCTGTCAACAGTAGTTATAAAGGCGATACATCGTTGAAACCTGCGTACATCATGGTAGATGTCTATTCCCCGTGGATGAGAAACCTCTCCATCTCGCTTTTCGCCCCGAACGGAACCCGTATTGAGGGAACACCGGTCTATTGGCAGAATACCATCGATCCGGAGAGGGAGGTCTTATTCAAGTACAGTGAGTCCCGTCCCCTGCCGGATGGTAACTGGACGGTGAATATCACGCAGAACGATCCATATCCAAATCACTGGTGGTATTCTGATAAAGGCAATAATCTTAATAACCGATTGACACATTCGTTCAACCTTACCAATGTTATAACTGCGACATTCACCTTCAATACAAAATATCATATTGAACAATCCTTTGATTATGGATATGTCGAGATCTCGCGTGATGGAGGAAGTACCTGGACTACCCTTGCGGTATATAACGGGTATGCTAACCTGCATCACGAGACATTTAACCTGAATCCCTATACCGGCACGAATGTCCTCGTCCGATTCCGTTATACCACGGACGGGTCTGTTATCTATGATGGCTGGTATATTGACGACATCGCAATTCCGGAGATTGGGTTCTACGACAATGTTGAGAGCGGTTTCGGGACATGGACGGGAAACGGGTGGAAAAATATTACAGCTACGACCGCGTATGAATATTCCCTCGCGGTCGGGTATCCGGATGATGGATCGAGTGTCCGCGCACAAAGCGTAAACACGATTGCTGCTAATGGCGTCATTCCGGTCATCTCTGCCGGCAACGAAGGGGAGTTCGGGCTTTTCACTATCGGAACCCCCGGCAGCGCAAAGGATGCGATCACTGTCGGTGCCATCAATCAGCAGATGGACTATATCGCATCCTACAGCAGCCGGGGACCGGTTGGATATGATGCTAACCAGACTATCAAACCGGATGTAGTTGCGCCTGGCTCCTATGTCGAGTCCGCATCCGGCTCAAGTACCGGGTATGTCACCATGAGCGGCACCTCCATGGCAGCTCCCCATGTGACCGGAACCGTTGCGCTGATGCTCCAGGCAAACGGTTCCCTCTCAACAAAGGATGTGAAACGGATCCTCCAGCAAACAGCGGTCGAACTCGGTGATGCGGGACCAGATAACACCTACGGAGCCGGCAGGATCCGTGCCTACGCAGCAGTGGCAAATGTCACTCCGCTCCCAGCTGGTGCCGGGCAGAATTACCTCTTTGCCGGGTTTGCCAAAACCTCAGACCTGGTCTCAGGAACACCCGTTGTCCTTTCTGCGATCTCGTGGAACAAGACCCCGAAAGCCGGAACTCCTGTCCACATGGTTGTCTGGAACAACAGTTATACCTGGACACTGGCAAATGAAGTATTCAACAGTACCCTTGTCACCGATGCGAACGGTTGGGCGAATGTCACGCTCATCCCCCGGTTGATTGATACTTGTTATTATGCCCTCATCTCTGACCCGTTTAATAATGTCATAAATGACGGGATTTATATTGAATCTCCCCCGGTACCGCCCGCGCCGTTTAATAATCCGGCTACGTACTCTAAATATTACGAAGCAAAGCCGAACAGCACCGTAAAGATCCAGTATTCCCTCCTGACACCTGCGGATGAACCCTCTGATCTGCCGGTGAACATCAGCATCAGGAGTGGATCCAACTATCATGTCAATGAAACGTTGGTACCCCAGCAGGGAACGATCAAACTCACGCTGAATCTATCCCAGTACAGTTTCGATGACACTGGAGGGTATTTCACTATTTATTTAATCAATGCAACCGGGTTCGAGACCAATATCGGATCCTTGGAAATTGAGGCATTCGAAGATTCACAATCATCGTTTATCAGTCCACAAATGGTGAGCGCTGATCCCGGCTCGCGCATTGACTACATGCTCTATACCTATGATTACCTGAACTGGACCCCGCTTCCGGACCGAACATATCATATTGAAGTGTACTGGGTGAATGAGACCCAGGTACATGCCCTCAGCGCAGAACACCCGGAGTTCGCGGAGATGTTACGTGCACCGGCAGGACAGAGCCCGGCTGACCGCGAAAAGATCGCGGATATTTTCACAGATTTCCGTGACACCTACGAGATCATTTCCGTCCCGACTGTACATGGTGTTGGACTTTTCACTCTCACGGTTCCGCCCGGTGCCTACGATGGATATCTGTACCTGGAGGATGATTACCTGTACGGATACGCGAATGTTATTGTCAACCAGGCGCCGTGGATGCACCACTCTGCCTTTACCCCGAATGAAACATATGTCCTCACTCTCGAAGGATACTGGGATGGGATCTCAGACGATGATAAGCATGAGGTGAGCCCAGACACTACGGCAGAGGTCGATGCCTACCTCACCACATCGTGTGGATTCCCTGTGGCGGGGAAAACAGTGTACATCTACACTCCGTATGAGGTGAAGACAGTACTGACAGATGCAAATGGGTATGCGACCACGACTATCTCCGTTCACCCGGAAAAGAACCTGACTGATTACGAGAATGGCATCCAGATCTTTGGGATATACAACGCATTCACTTCTGGTAGTACAACCCTGTACCCACCGTTCTGGTATATGTATCCGGGAATGAGCCGGTCACATACCGGTGACCATCTCGAGATTACTGTCCGGCACATGAACCAGTTTGGGAGACCGATCAATTATACCTCGATTCTTGCGGTTGAAGGGGACGAAGGTACCCTGGCGACCCGTATCCTTAAAGGGAGTGGGGGCGGGATGACCGTGCCGGTGAAAAAGATCGGACTCTTCATGATTGAGGAGTGGCAGCGCCACAGTAACAATTGGTGGTATTATTTTAGTTCGACCTTCTTCCACACAGGGATGCCGGTAACGCCCATAATACGGGAATGGTACACACCGGATCAGCTTATTCCGCTTCAGGTTCATGTCGCGGGAGGGAATACCAACACGCTTGTGTATCTTGAGGAGCAGTCGTATTCCGATTACTACGAGTATATGCAATACGATGGCATGAGCGGGTATGGAAACATGTTCGGATATCTCAATTTCTCGTATTGTGATGCGAATGGTGACGCGATCCTTTACCTGAAAGTGCCACATGACGAGGGATATGTTGACTACCGGTTTGGGTATGCAACCGGGACTTTATCCCTGCCCACGACCCGGTCCGGGTACTTCTATGTGACCAAGGATCAGCTCCCAGACCTTGTACCTTCAAATGATGTGCAGGTGGTTGTGGCTCCAGGTACGGTTTCCTTCAATATCAGCATCATTAATATCGGAACTGCTGCTGCGGGTGCCAGCCGGATGGCGCTTGTCATCGATCACGTCCCAATCGGGACGGATGTCAACCCCTTGAACCCGGGCGAAATGCAGACGTTTGCATTCAGCCATACGTTTACGGCGGGGATGCACAACGTGACGGCGATTGCTGACGTACTCGGACAGGTCAAGGAGATGAGCGAGTATAATAATGTCGGGATTGTCTTTGTGGTTGCAGGTACCCAGCCTCCTGTTGCCAACTTCATGGCAGACATAACGAGCGGTATCCGCCCGGTTACCGTCCAGTTTACCGATCTCTCGACCAACGCGCCGACTTCGTGGGCATGGAACTTTGGCGACAACGAGACTGCTACCGTGCAGCACCCGGTGCATACCTACGTAAATCCCGGGTTGTATACAGTAACCCTTGTTGCATCAAATGCGGCGGGCAGTGACAGCGAGATGAAGGTGCAGTATATTACGGTCAACCCGCCACCTGCCCCGACTATCTACATGCCCCAGAATGTGGTGATCATCCAAAACGCGAACGTGATCGTGCCGGCACAGATAGCACACATCAAGGCAGCGACGGGCATCGCGTTTGATATTGTCTATAATGCGTCAGTGATCCAACTGAATTCCGTGACGGCGAACCAGTCAGCGATTGGCAACAACAACCTTGAGACAAACCTGACCCCGGGTCTGGCGCGCATAGTTGTAACCGGCACTGATGGTATCAACATTGATGGACGGGTGCCAGTCTTCCATCTCTCGATGACAGCGATTGGTTCCAACATGGCAACGACTCCGCTTGCGGTCATCAACGCAACCTGGAGTGGAACTGACTTCAACATCTCATCGCTTGCTGCCGTGAACGGGTCTATCCGTATCGGGGTCAAAGGGGACTTCAACGGGAATGGCTTTGTTGATATCGGGGATGTGACGAGGGTTGCCTACATGGTGGTCAACCGCGCACCGGTCATTCTTCCGGGTGCCGACTTCAACAACAATGGTATAGTTGATATTGGTGATGCAGCCAAGATTGCATGGTATTTCGTAGGAAAGATTAATGATTTGTAAGATAGAGTAGTGATTATCAGGAGTGTGTGATGTATGTGGAGTATTAAATCAATTTTATTGCTGGGCATGCTGTGTCTTATCACCATGTCCGTGTCCGCAGTTTCGGTTATTACTGCACCGACCGGGACTTTCCAGTTGGACGAGACGAAGAATCTTCCGGTTACTGTTGCCGGGCTCAATAAAGCCAGCGGGGTGAATTTCAACATGACGTATGACCAGGGTCTGTTTTATGTTGATGCCGTCACTGCAAGTTCTTCCTACCCCAATGCTGCCGTGACAACAAATGTTGATAACACTACAGGATTAATCCAGGTTGCTGTGACTGATACTGACGGTATTACCGCAACAGGTGCAACGCCGCTTGTGGATATCACGTTCAGGAATCGTGGAGGTTCCGGAACGACGGCAGTGACTATTCCTAATGCGTACTGGAGTGACTCTGAAGGAGCCACCGTGCCGATGAGCGGGGACAGTCTGAAGGCATTCGATCGTTATCCGTTTGCCACTATAGTGGCAGGTTCCCTTGAGGCGAAATCATCGGTGTTAAGCGAGATCCGGGTTGGAACCGGCGTTCTCTCTTCGGGAGCATCGGTACGTATTCCGGTGTCTGTTGCGAATGTGACGAACGTGAATAATATCACTATCAGCATAATGCACTTTAACAGCACTCTTTTCGTTATTGAGGATGTTGTAGTAAACAATTCGGTAATATCCGGATCGGAGATAGTCCAAACTGAATCTTTAATCTGTAATGTTGGGGGTTCAGCGACTATTCAGATTAAAAATGATGATATCACGGCTTCGACAGTCCTTGTCCCGGTGGTGGATTTAGTGATTCGTCCTACGGACTTGACAGGCGCTGAAGATCTCATGTTATTCCCATATCATACTGTTTACTCAACTCCTACTAGTTTCCATAATCAGTTCTCTATTGTGAATGCCGGGCAGGTGGTTACCAGCGGAGCAGGCTCGCCACCCGGTGACGGGGCGATCCGGTTCCTGGACACATCAATTGAAGGAGCATCCACTGCAAAATACCCGATCGAGGTCAAGTTACCAGTCGGAGCAAAGGAGATCTGGGCTCCGTTCACCTACGATGCTGCATACTTCAATGTCACCGCTGTCGCGATCAATGCGACTGCGAGTACCACATATGGCGCATTAATTACCGCAACAAATCTTTATCCCACTGGTGGACAGGTCTATATCGGAAATACACAAAATCTCCCGACCACTCAATTCACACCGGTAGTCGATGTGAGTTTTAAGACATTTACCCAATATGGAACCACGCCATTCTCATTGATGGATTACGGTTCATTGCCAAATTATAAAGTCAGTTCACCTACATCTGGCATCATTGTCACATATCCATTCAAGACCGTGACGCATGGGAATGTTACGGTTACGCCGAAACTCATGCCCGACCTTGTTGGAGAGATTATTGACGCGCCGAAGTTTGTCAAGAAATGGAAGGATGACAGTCTCCATTTCAATACGACGTTTGCCGTTCATAATATCGGTTATTCAGATGTGACAAACGACTTCGAGATTCAGGGAAGACTTGGGAACACCACTCAGAAAATTGACATCACTGATGATATTCCCGCGCATCAAACCCTGATGATGTATATGAAGATGAATGTCATTCCGAATTTACCTGAGACTGAAGTCAAAGTCCTCTCACAAGGATTAAATAAATATTATACAATAAACACAAGCGGAGATATCGGTGTTGGTTCTTATAACATCGGTATCGGTATCGATGTCAATAATGCTGTCGGGGAAGTGAATGAAACAAATAACGATGTAAATACTACAGCCCCTATTACTCGCCCGGATCTCATCCCCACATCTTACATTCAGTTTGTGTCATCCTCTGGTTCCACAGTAGTCAATAGTTTTGAAGCTCCTGGGACGTACACCATCAATTATGGTGTGAAAAACATGGGAGATGTATTCGCTGTCCCCACAAGTATGAATGTCACCATTGCCGGGACAAAGAAGATCTATGACGTGCCGGTATTGCAACCCGGTGCGATGTATAACCTCTCACAATCTATTCAGATTACCAAGACCTCTTCACCGGATATCAATATCACCGTCAATGACAACCGGTCTGAGGCAGAATTGAATTATAACAACAATACCTATTTGACATCTTATCAATCGATCAAACCGGTCACGATCAACCTTCCGAAAACGAATGGAACCACTGAATTCGACAGAACTGTAAATATCACCTTGACCAATGTCACAACCACCATTACGGATATTACCTTCCCGTTCAGGTATGATCCTACTGTATGTTATGTAAGCAGTATCACCGGTTTAGCGCCTGGTATCAGCGCTTCCCAGAGCTATGGCAGAGTTGTATTCACAGGATCCAGTTTGGGCATCTCCAGTAATGCAACGATCGGGCAGGTAAATCTCCGGGCAAGAACAAATGATGGACGATCAGCCACCCTTACGTCAGATACCAGTGCAGTTATCAAGACTGATAGCACAAAGCAACTTGACTTGATCATTAATTCCGGGACATACAATCAAGTAAGTATTACAGATGCACGTCTCAGTGTCTGGGTTCCAACAAAGGGACCTGTAGACAGCAACCAGACAATCTCACTCTCTGTATATAATTACCGATCCAATACAGTATTTGTGAATGTCAATGTGACTGTTGATGGTGTGATGATTTGGCAGAACCCGAACATGTCACTCAGCTCATACCAGAGCCGGTACATCAGCATCCCGACCTGGAAACCCACAATTGCCAAAAAGTACTGGGTAAATGCGACACTTACCGGCGATGATCTTCCTGTCGGGAACACCTCCCAGGCATCGATCCTGATTGAGGACTTCCAGTTGAACATTACGGATCAGAACAAACAGTATTGGGAGTGGTATTATGGCTATAACAAGACTGTGTTCATAAACAACTACTTCTGGATCGGCACGTATTATTCTTCAAACCAGGGAAGTATGATTAATGGGACTATGCGAATCTGGGATCAGTTTGGGAACCCGGTAAACCTGGCAGATAAAAAGACGTTTGATTTCTATTATTATTATCCTCCCTTTAAGCAATGGTACGGCTATAGCTCTGACTGGAACTCTATGGCATGGTACTCGATTAAAGCCAAGAAGATTGGGGTGTACAATTATTCCATAACGCTTGATTCCCGCGGAAAAGTCACCTTTGTGAATGGGACGATTATCGTTCAGGAACCGTTCGTTGATATTAAAGTGGTGAATTCGACCACTTCGAATACGACAATGAAGTTATTCTGGAATGTCTTCATCAATGGATCCGCCATTAATAAACAGACAATCATCAAATTGGCTGCCGGGTCAGAAGGGCGAACACTTCAGGGACTCAACTACCTGACAAACTACCCCTATGGATGTCCGGAACAGGTTATGAGTCCGACCCTCGCAACATTACGGGTACTTCAGTACAGCGAAAAACGGGGCATTCTTACAACAGAACAGAGGAACGATTACAACGCGAAGATCCTGCAGGGAGTAAGGATTATGTCTGCACCCGGCGGGAGCAACGCGCAACAACTAACCTCTGTTGGATATGGTACCCGTTCAGGTGGATGGGCATGGGGTAAGAACAGCCAACCGTCCATGTTCTACACGATGTACCCGAACTATGTCCTAAGTGAAGTTTATATGTCCAACCAGACGCACTGGGGACAGTACATTAAGAATAACACGATCAGCTTCAACGAAAGTGTTGCATGGCTGATCAATAAACAGCAGGTTACAAAGACCGTCAAGAATGGTTCATGGCAGGAATACGGGTATATTTACGATCCCTATATCTGGACTGGTTGGTGCATGCTCAAGTTCGACCACGAATATGATTTACTCAGTGGTGCAATGAAGGCACGGGTCAACTTATCGATGCAGAACGCAACGTTCTATCTCCTCAATTTGCCCTTCACAACGTCACAGACTTCTGTGACCAATGATGCCCGTGCGTTTACTATCCTGGGATTGAAAGGTATCGAGAACCGCACAGGACCTAATGCCGCGATCGATGCCAAAGTAGAAAATATAACCGCCCAGCTCCTTAAGAACCAGCAAGCTGATGGTTCGTGGAACGGTGGAGGATATTGGTATGTCAATAAACAATATACCACGGCACAGGTTCTCAAAGCCCTGAATGCGACGGGTAGCCCATATATGAGTGACAATGAGACTATCAGAAAAGGCATCAGGTATCTTGTCAGTATTTATAATACCGGTGGCAGATGGTCGAATACTGCAACAACAGCCGGTGTAATGGAAGCGATTATCCAACTCCAGCCTGAAATGGAGATTAATGGCACAGCTGATGTGACGATATACAACGATGCGAACACGATTGTCAAACAGATGAATGGTGTCCGGATTAACAATACAAATAATGCTGGACAAAGTCATACCTGGCAACTATCGGCTGCAGAGCTTGGAACATTATATACGGGTCAATCTGGATTGGCACGGGTGGAGTTCTCGAATTGGCAACCAACTGCCGCATCTGCAAAGGATGTTCAGCTCGTCTTGAGTGTTGACAGCCGTATGCAGTTGCCCATTTCAATTGCGCGGGGCATACCTATCCCTGAAGAATTTATCGATCCAATCGCTGACAACTTCTCACTATCGGTACAAATTCCGACGGGAATGAAAGAAGGGGATACCGGCAATGTTGGTTTCACAATCAACAACAACTTCCCCACATCTGATGACCAGTACGTGATGATCGTCAATGTCCCGGTGAATGCTGAAGGAGGAGCAACGTATGTTGGAAGCATGAACGGTACAGATATGGCGTACTATATTGGTAACGATCTCCAACGGCACAACCTGTCACACCAGTTCAATTCCACAGATAACACGGTTGCGTTCTTCCCTGGTTCGGATAATGAGACAGCTCCAAGTATCCTTGCCGGACAGAGCATGACGTATTATCTGCCACTAAAGTTCAACAATACCGGCAATATGACTGTGCAGGCACGGGCATACCCGATGTACAACGATGAATGGATGGCATTAGGGAATGGCAGTGCATATGTCAAAGGTTATGGGAATATTACATTGCAGGCAGTGGATCAGACTGGTGCCGCAATCCCGGCAAACTTCTTCGTCAACAATACGCAGGTTGCCACGGCAACAAATACGACTTCACAATCCAAACTTGAAGGAACGTATGCAATTGCTATCCAGAATTCCAGTTCATGGGTGAATGTAACTCTTGGAGTGAGCCTTGGAGAAACTGCTACATATACGGCAAGATTTGTGACAGACACTACGGTGCCTTATGCTGCTTCAGTGACCGGTGGTGTCGGGGATGTCAATGTCATGCCGCCGACTACAACAGACTCCGTGAGTAACAGTAGTGCAAATCATTGGAACGCTGCAATTCCTGCAAATAAGACATTCAATAGTTCAATTGTAAGTGGTGGGGGTATTGTCACTGTGGCAATCGATATTACGAATGTGACAAAGTCTATAGGTACTATCCCCCTGAATGAAACTATAAATATTCAGGTACACAACAACACAGCCCCATACTGGTATAATTATCCTGCATCAAAGCATGCAATCCAGGGCAATACGTTGTTCATATACGACATTGATTCAGCGGACATTGACAAGATTTTAATCGAGTTCATGGGTCGAAAATTGGGCGATGTGGATAAATCCGGATTTACTGATTTGGATGATGCTATCGAGATCTTGAAATACGAAGTGATGCTTGTTGATTTCACCAATGTGCAATGCTTCTATGCAGATACTGACGATTCCACGACCCCGGATCTTGATGATGCAATAAATATTCTCAAGTATGAGGTATTTCTTGTTGATGCAAATTTCAATCCCTTTATATGAGGTATGGATCAGATGAAACTATTTTTTTCTGTATGCGTATTCATTCTCATGTTACTATGTGTAGCAGCTGTATCAGCAAGTCAAATAATCATTGAAAATGATGGTTCAGACCACTATATCGCAATGTCAAAAGATAATCCGTCTCCTGTTGCTGGATACAAACTGTATCTGAATTATACTTCGGGAACCTTGGTTACTGAGATTTCCCCGGTTGCTCCCTACATTGGAATTGCAAATATTAAAAATTCTGAGGGTTATGCAATAATCGTCGGTGCTACAGGGCAAACAACATCATCAAACAGACTTGCTAAACTTGTTTTCACTGGTGAAGAAAATTTCACAATTCATGTTGCGAAACTTGTTGATATCGAACATAATTCAATCCCCGTTGAGAATGGTATGATCTCTTCAATGGTAGTAACCCCACCAAGTTCAAACATTACTGAATATAATTATCAGACTCATGAAACTGTAATAGAAGATAATTTAATTAATACTATTATTATCCCCCAAAATACACTCCAAATTATTACTACAACTACACCTGTTACCGGACAATATACCAATAGTCCAATAAATAATCCTGCAACAGTATCACAAATTGAGAATATCCCAAAAAAATCTACTCTATTAACTCAAGAAAATTCAGGTTCGATGATAGCACAATCAAATAATCAGTTGAGTAATTCGACAACTCTTCAAATGACATCAATTCAAAAATCACCACTAAACCTCAATCTTTTTATAATCTTAATGGGATTATGTACATTAATCGTTATAAATAACCGCAGAGTTGAACGACGTAAGGAAGTTGGTAAATTATGAAAAAAGATTTAACAAAGAAAATAGTGTTTTGTGCATTATTTATCTTGTGTCTTTTCATCCCCGGTGTTTCTGGGGCTGCAACTGTTCAGATAAGTAATGCTTACAATGTTGCGACAACAGATTATATTTACATTACAGTGAATGATTCGGCTGGTGTTGGGGGTTTTACCCTAAAAACAATATGGGATCCAACTGTGATGAATGTAACCTCCGCAATCCTCTACGGGGAGGCGAGTGGATTTTCTACATTTATTACTAACCCTGTAAGTCCACCTTTTACTGCAGGAACTGTCATGATATCGAGTGCGAATGCAGTTGCAACCTCTCCCGGAAATGTGACTATCCTCAGATTTACTTGTAACGCTCTGGTAAATGATGGATCGACAACAAATGTTTCAATTGACACAACATTTGCAAATTATAAGGTAAAAGATGGGGGCACTCAGAAACAGTTACCTACAATCAATGGATCATTCAGAACCATTGATGTCATACCCCCAGTTGTGACCATTACAACTCCGCTCAATGGTGATACCGTTTCTCAGGATATCAATGTAACCGCTGATATCACAGACAAAGGTGGTGTGAATGCAACAAGCATTGCTGTGACCATTGATGGTGTCTCGGCAACGATTCTTAACACAAATCCGATCACGAATGGGTATCGTATCAATGCTACCCGCACGGGAGTAGCACTTTCTCCACCAGCACGCAGTATTGTTGTTTCGGCTCAGGACATTTCAGCAAACGCAAATAGTTCAACCGTTAATGTCAATGTCGCTGAATCAGGTATCCACTTTGATCCCAATCTTAATGGGACCTACACCAACTCTCCCCAACCATTCATCAATGCACTCTTTGTCGAAGTAGATGCTTCAACAATTAAGATGTTCATCAATAATACTGATGTAACGGCTTTCTGCTCAATAACTTCTGGAACTTCAGGGAATATCTCATACAATCTGACCGTACCTGATGGAATTCATTCGGTTATTGTGAATGGAACGAGTTCTTTAGGTGGTGGAGGAACACAAACAGCCACCGAAACCTTCACAAAAGACACAATCAAACCCCTCGTCGTTGTCAATTCAATCAAAGATTCCGATGGGGATGGATATGCAGAAGCAAGTGAACTGTTAACGATCACGTATACAGTCACCGATGCCAACCCCTACATGGTCGGAATCGGCACTGCATGGAATACGAGCGCGCCGACCGGAACCCTCTTCTACAGTTCTCCCGAAGGGAACCTCATTGGGAACCTGAACAAATCTCTTACAGCTATCGACCGTGCAATAAATACCAACGACAGTGCTCCGTTCCATATCTACAACAACTATCTCGCATACCTCAATGATCCATCCTTGGGATCGCTTGCAGGGCTGAACCTGACAAACACATCGTTATATGATGTCTTCGATTACGCGAACGCAATCACAATCTATGGTCCACCTTCACATATGGAATTCCCGAAACTGGGAACGTTCCAGAAGACGATG
>Ga0265297_10004944_pt1 | contig 21031 bp, 18 predicted proteins | sample Munlanlwell13791_FD_192502 | JGI IMG/M metagenome (GOLD analysis project Ga0265297, IMG submission 192502) | Leachate microbial communities from a municipal landfill in Southern Ontario, Canada - Leachate well 137-91 | ecosystem: Engineered > Solid waste > Landfill > Unclassified | place...
CAGTTATCTGCAAATCATTCTCATTCTCTACGGCATCCTCGTTTTTTGGTATGCGATAACCAAGGTCATGCCCCGTATCTTAAACGAAGCACAACGTCGAAAACGAACGCAAAAACACATAGAGATAAAAAGCAAATAACGATTACCACATAAGGTACGAGGTGAAAAGATGGAGACTTCAACTCCAAATCAACCATCCATAAATGATTATTATCCAGATCAAAACCAACAAGAAAGAAAACCAAGTTCCATCCCACTTATCGCGGGTATCTTTCTGATAATCGCAGGATTACTCGGACTGTTTACCTGGGCTTCAGCCCTAGCACTGGATACATCAATGATTGAAAACGTTCTTCCCGCAGATTCACCGATTTCCGTAGACCAACTCCAATCGTTTCTCACAACCTGTGGCATTATTGGGGCGGTTCTTTCCATCGTTGTTCTCGCTGGCGGTATTGTTGCCCTTAAAAGAAAAGCATGGAGCCTTGCGGTTATCGGAGGGATCCTTGGACTTTTTACAATTGGACCGATGCTGCTGGGTAGCATCCTCTCGCTTATCGGCCTGATTCTTATGGTGATTTCAAGAAAAGAGTTCTCATAACCCACCTACAGGAAAAAATGATCAAGCCTTCCTCACGTAACAGAGAAGAAAAGACAGGATATCTTCTACGAAAAAACTCCCCTGACTCCAGTCATGTTGTTTTCGTTTTCTTAAAAACTTGAAAAGAACGGACCTCATCATAAATAATACCCAGGGCAACCCCGCAGATGATCCCTGCGGGAAGACCTGTGAGAAGACGTAGGACATTGGTACTTTCCCAAAACCTGAGCAGCTGACCAACTCCATCGACCCCAATCGGCAACAGTGCTAGAAGAATCACATAGACGAATTTCTCTGTTAATTCTATAGTGTAGAAGACCATCCACCCCAGCCCGATCGCAAGCCCAAGCCAGATAGCGGTACATCGAGTACAAAACGGCATCTCATTGCCGTTGATATACAACGATCGTTCCGACCTCTGATGACAGAGCCGATCACCCACAGAGTAGACCACATTCCAGGGAAACGACAGGTCGTTGATAACAGCGTCATTCTCCACGGAGCCCACCACACCTGAAAGATCAGGAACACTCCCCGCCGGAATCATAAGGGGTGCGAGAAACAGCAGAACAAGCCATATCATGTAGAAAAGAAAACAGACGAACAAAAGACTACGGAAAGGACGTATCCGACGTTTCATCACTCAACCTACCCTACAAGATGGAAGATCCCCATCATAGGAATGAAAGCAGGGCATCATATTTAAATATGATATGTTTATTCTCGATACCCTAGGCGAGAACCGATGACGCGATTTCCTGAAGCTGAAAGACGATTATTAAACAAAAAAATCTGCATGAAATGCGGTGCGTCCAATGCTGCCAAAGCGCTGCGATGCCGACGATGCAGATCAACCGAACTCCGAGTAAAAGCAAAAGAAGGCAGAGGACAATAGAATTAAACCAGTATCTTTAAAAACAAGATATCTCTTTTTGGTTGAATTAGTGGAAGGGCTATGCCAGAGACAAAAGTAAAAAAAAGCGAGGATTTCAACGAATGGTACAATGAAATCGTCGAGCTTGCTGACTTATGCGATAAACGCTATCCGATCAAAGGAATGAACATCTGGAGACCGTACGGCTGGAAACTGATGAACCATGTCGACCGGCTCATTCGGGATGAGATGATGCAGACCAACCATCAGGAAGTCTGTTTCCCACTGTTAATACCAGAATCGTTCTTCAAAAAAGAAGAAGAGCATATCGAAGGATTCGGCAAAGAGGTCTTCTGGGTCACCCATGCGGGTCTCAATGAACTCGAAGAACGATGGCTCCTGCGACCCACATCGGAAACCGCGATGTACCCCATTTTCTCCCTCTGGATCCGTTCCCACACCGACTTACCATTGAAAACCTTCCAGATCGTCAATACCTTCCGGTATGAAACCAAACAGACCCGAGCATTCATTCGTGTACGAGAGATCCATTTCTTTGAGGCACACACCTGTCATGTCGATTTTGAGGATGCAGAACGACAGATAACAGAAGACAAGGATATCGCAAACCGTCTTTTGAACAAACTCTGCCTCCCTTATGTGTTCAGTAAGCGACCAGAGTGGGATAAATTCGCTGGCGCGTACTACACCATCAGCATTGATGTGCTCATGCCCTCAGGAAGAACCTTGCAGATAGGGTCGATACACCAATACCGAGATAATTTTGCCAAACCCTATGAAATCTCCTACGAAACCGAGAAAGGCACTCATGCGTTCTGTCATCAAACCACCTATGGGATGAGCGAACGATTGCTCGGGGCGCTCATCGGTGTCCATGGGGACAATAAAGGACTGCTCCTCCCCCCTGAAGTTGCACCCCTTCAGGTCGTGATCATCCCAATTATCTTCAAAGGAAAAGAACAAGCGGTTCTGGAAACAAGTACACGTTTACAGAAGAAACTCCATGAGGAAAACGTACGATCCACTATCGACGACCGGGAGATAACCCCGGGGAATAAATATTACGATTGGGAGTTAAAAGGAGTCCCTCTGAGAGTGGAGATTGGGCCGAAAGATGTGGAAAAAAACGAACTCACCCTTGTACGGAGGGACAACGGGAAAAAGAAAGCAATCCCAGTCAAGGACGCAGAACAAACCATTCAAACAGAGCTGCAGGAACTAGAACAATCACTCTATGCGAACGCAGAGAAACTCCTCAAAGAAAACATGCATACCGCATTGACCATGGAGGAAGCAGCACAGAAAAACGGTATTGTGGCTCTCCCCTGGTGCGGCAAGAAGGACTGTGCGTTAGAAATAGAAAATGTTTTAGAGGGGAACACATTAGGGGAGCCCATTGAAAACGCAGGGTGTACAGAGCACTGTCCGGTGTGCGGTTCACCTGCGAAGACATGGATGAGATACGCGAGATCATACTGAGGTGAAAAGAAAATGGCTGGAAGAATCGTTGGGTTTTTTCGAGAATATATCCTACTCTTTAGTATTTTAACCATTATCCTAGGGTCCATCTTCATTTTCATGGGCATGGTCTACCTCTTCTTTCTCGATATCGCAGCACCGGTCGACTCACCCTTCCATTTCATACAAGACCCGATAGGGATCTGGAATGATTATATCCTTGTTGCAGGGCTGATCATCCTTGGAATCGGGATATACTATCTGTATAGCTTTTTTACGAAACGGAAATACCTCTTAGATGAGTTAAAAACCGATAAACGCTCCGAGATCCTTAAAAGACGAAGCAAGCTGGAAACCACCGCAAAACATCTTCCTTCGAAATACCGGAAAATGCTTGCTGACAAAGAAGAAGAACTGAATATCAGGTAATCGTACGGTCATGACTGAGAAGAACCCAGTCTCATCTCTGTATGTTGTTCTGATAGAGCCAAAGAATAGTGGTAATATCGGTGCCGTTGCTCGAGCGATGATGAATTTTGATGTTAAACACCTCTATCTGGTGAACCCCTGCGAACTGGACAACGTCTGTTACGCTCGTGCGATGCATGCAACAGCAGTCCTTGAAAAGGCAAAGACGTTCTCCTGCTTTGATGAGGCGATACAGAACCTCGATTACCTTGTCGCGACCTCGTCAATCGTATCAAAAACGGAGAAACGACATCTGAGAAATCCCCTGCTCCTGGAGGATTTTTCAGAACGAATCTTTGAGATGAAAGGCAAGGTCGGCTTGGTGTTCGGAAGGGAAGATTACGGGTTGTTCAATGAAGAAATCGCCGCCTGCGATATTATGCTGAAGATTCCAACGAGTGAATCGTATCCGTCGCTTAACCTTTCGCATGCCGTGTCAATCGTCCTGTACTCAATCTATCTGAAGAAAGCGTCGATTCCGAAGCGTCGTCGGGTCATCGGATCACTTGAAAAACAAAAATTATATGATTTTTTTGCCCAGCTTCTGGATGACATCGAGTACCAACCACATAAAAAGGAACACACGAAGATCATGGTCAGACGTATCCTGGGAAGAGCGATGCCTTCCAAATGGGAATACCATACCCTCATGGGCGTATTAAGTAAAACCCTAGGAAAACTCAAGCAACAACAAAGAAAAGAAAAGCCTTAGATGGTTTCAATGTTAAAAAGGACCTTAGAATTCTTCAACGCAGCATGAACTTTATCAGCAAAAAAGACCAGGTCGTTGATGTCCACCTTTTCTTTTCCCCAATCAAACACAAAATCATAATTCCCTTTTGCCGCCTTAAACCCCATGTTCAGTAACTGGTTTTTTATTTCCGATGGGGCGGCTCCTTCACTGTTGAACATAACCTGGATGTATGTCTTCATACTGGTCACAACAAGATAAGGATTCATTATGAGGTATTAAATCATTACGATTTTGTCGTCTGTGAATGAAAGGAGGCTCCAGCCACTTTAAGCGGCGAACGGGATAGGTGCGAAAGAGAGAATAAAAATAATCAAAATCGCCAGGCCAAGCAGTTTCCTTCGGGTATCCAAAGGGGTAATCTCATTGAGGGGGGGTTGATGTTGCGTCCCGATAAAAAGGAGAATGATAATCGCAAACATTAACCATCCTGTGTAAAAGAAGCTTAAGCCGGCTAGGAGAAAAATCACCACCCAGCTGACGTATTTATGCTTCTCCTTTAATAAGGCGCGTGCGACATGCCCGCCATCAAGCTGACCAGCTGGCAAGAGGTTCACCGCAGTAAGGAAAATACCAACCCAGCCTGCGAACAAGGTCGGATGAATAAGATAGTCACCCGAGATGGAAAACAGGTTTTGCATCCATTGCAGCAATAACGGGGGGAGCAGGATGATATTTTCCCCGCCGGTCGGGAGGGGAAGTGGTTGTTGCTGCATGAGGAAGAACCCGATGAGAGAAACCGGGATAGCGACGAGAAACCCACAGATGGGCCCTGCGACTCCGATATCAAGTAACGCTTTTCTGTTTGGGATCGGCTCTCGTGTCGATATCAACGCACCAAACGTCCCCAGGAGAAACGGTGGCGGTAGGGGAATGAAATAGGGTAATGATGCATCCACATGATGTTTTTTTGACGCATAGTAATGACCCATCTCATGGACACCGAGAATCAGCATCAAGGGGATAGAGAAGAAGAGGAATCCCTGCCAGAGGTACGGCAGGGTAATCATGTTCATCCAATCAACCTGATCGATGTCAACCCATTGGAGCGCACCCGCAAGCGTGGTAGTAAACACGGTCGCTATCAACAGGACGATATTCACCCAGATAGGTTTCTGTTTCTTCCTTTGAGGTTTTTTTATGACATAGAGAATATATTCTCCATGTTCATATCGTATCATCGGGATGTATTGTTTTTCTATAAGGGTGAGACGGAGGGATTCGAATTTTTCTTCAAGGGTCTCTTCATCGATACGACAGTAAAATGCGACGGTGTTGACGTTTGATTTCATGTCATAGAAGGGAAAGCGCTGACCGACTTCACGCTGCAATACTTCGAGGTCGAACGGTGGTTCCACAGGTATTTGATCAACAGTATCCCATTTCTCAGGCATGATGTCGGTCAGGATATAATCGATGTGTTATAAAACCTTTGTAACGAGAATCGGTGATGAAAAAAATATTCGATACGTGTCAGAAACGACGCTTCAAATTCTCATGGTCCTTTCTGAATAAGCAGGGCATGTGCTGGTCAGATACATCTTATCTCTTTCCGTGCGAGTATCTCAAGAGACCTCTTAATTCGTATTGGTTTTTTATTCTCGTCTATTGAGTCTCATGACAGAACCGTTAGAACACTCCGAAATGTTAATGAACAAAAAGACCCATTACCCTTACCGGAGGGTAGATGCAACCTGTGCTGGAGTGAGGTCTGTCTTAAATGGCTGTTTTAAAAAAAGAGAAAAAAGAGCAGAGCACGTCACTCGTCACCTCGAGAATCATCCGAGATGTTCCTCGAAGAAAGAAAAAGAAACTCTGTATCGGTTTTGGTCAGAAGCAGGATCAAGCATCGCGACAGAAAAGGTCTGAGAACATCCAAGGTATCACGAGCCAAACACCGGGGATGCATCTCCAGAACACCCTCGCTTCTGAGGAGAAATCAATGCAAATCCATGAGGACATCGATCTGTTTTTAGAAACAGTAGAGAACCAACGATTTCATGAGGTGATCTCCGGTTTTGAGAACCTTCATTCACAAGAGTGGGTGAAGAAGCCTGTCCAAAGAAATTGGATAGGGAGAACCCTGGAGACTCCAAAGGACAATGAAGAAGTATTACGGAACGAGCTTGAAATCAGAAATAGACTTCTTGATGATCTTGAACGTCAGATCCTTGAACGACAATCACAGGTAGTTAAAAAAACAGAAACAATCATGCGACTACAAAAAGAATTGGAACGAAAAGACCAGGTGCTCCGAGCCACAAAACAAGAGGCTGTGGAAACAACAGAGCTATCAAGAATTTTGCAACAGGAAATCAAGGAAAGGGATACCATCATCCAGGATATCAAAGGTCAACTGATAGAAAAACAGACCTGGATTGTGGAGAATAATCATTTTACCGAGCAGCTCAGCAGGGAACTTGAGCAGAGCAATCGAATTATCAAAAAAACCAAAGATGAGGTAACAAGAAAAACAGTGGATTTCCAGAAGGCATTGAAGCAGGCCGAGGAGCGAGGTGCAGAAATCGAGGAGTTACAGAGGGAAATCCTATCACGAAATCAAATCATTGAGACCATGGAAAATCAATTAGAACATCAACAAATATCGGTGATTGAAAAAACAGAAGCGGCTCTCTGCTTACAACACCAAATACAAGAAAAAGACACACAACTCTCCAGACTACATGGTGATCTTCAGCAAAAACAAGAGGAACTCGAGTGGTTGCAACGTGAAAGAGAATCAAGAAACCTGATCATCGAGACGATCACAAAACAGCTCACAGAAAAGCAAACATCCCTTATTGAACGGTCAATGGCCGCAGAGCAACTCCAGGATGATCTGTTGCAGAGTAAACACCTCGTGCAGGAGACACAGGACACACTCGCGCACGCACACCAGGAGATAGCGTTGAAGGACAGCGAACTCCATCAGCTAGGGTTACAACTACAAGAGTCACAAGTCGAGTTAGATATGATCCGGGGGGAAATTGACTCGAGAAGCAGGATTATTGAAAACATCGAACAACAACTCGCAGCGGAACAAACACATCTGATCGAAAAAACACAGCTCGCGGAACATCTTCAAGCGGATATGGAGAACAAACAAGAAGAACACGAGAAAAGAACCCAAGAATGCATGCGTCTCAGAAACGAGATGACCAGGAAAAACCAAGAACTCTCGACCATGAAAGCAGAGCTTCAGACACATCTCGCTGAGATAGAATCGAGAAACAAGCTTTTACAACAGAAAGAGAACCTCATCACCCAACTTGAAAAAAACCTGAAAAACACTTCCCTGGAGCTCCAGAAAAAAAACAGTCAACTGCTTGCGAGTAAATGCGAGTTACAACGAGTAGAGGAAGAACTCAACCTTCTCAGCAGAGATTCCGAGAAGAGATGGGCGGATGCGTTACTGACCACCGTTCAACTTCGGGACAGCCAGGAACGACTCAACGAACTCACAGTGATGTTGGAGCAGAGAGAACACCTGCTCAGCGATGCTCAGACGGAGCTAGAGAAAAAAACACTACAATTTACTGCAGAAAACCAGGACCTCCGGGAGTCTCTCGAGTCACTCAACAGAGAGATCCTGGTCCGAAGTACACTGATTGAAGACCTCGAAAAACAGCTCGCAGACCGACAGATGTTTGTGTTGGAACACACCCAGATGATCGAGACCCTTCAGTCAGAACTGAAAAAACGAGATGAGGAGCTTGACGCTCATGTCGGTGAGCTTCACTCGCTGCGGGAAACCGTGGATTGTTTGCATACTGAAATTTTCTCAAGGAACCAGATCATTGATGAACTCGGCAAACAACTTGCAGGAAATCAAACCACGCTTCTTGAAAAAACCGCACGAATCGAGCAATTATTCACCACCGTCACAGACAAAGAAACGGAACTGATGAAAAAAAACGATGAACTCGTAATCAACCTCCAGGAGCGGGAAAAGAAAGATACCGAGCTTCGAAACCTACAACACGCGCTGGGAAACAAGGAAAAAGAGTTACAAGGAGCGCTTTGTTCAATCACCCAGAATCAAGAGACGGTAACAGAACTCCAAAAACAACTGGAACGCACCCATCAGGAACTAAAAACACAGGTGGACACGATAGAGACCCTGAAACGTGAGCAACAGCACAACACTCAAGAAAGCGATCAGATAAAACAGGTGTTGAAGACGCGCCTTGACCAGCTAGAGGAAAAATGTGTCATCATCAGCCAACTGAAGAACGAAGCAGAGGAGCAGCAGAACCGATTCACCGCCATGATGAAAGAATTTGGGTCCGTAAAACAGGAATTAGACAGAAAAACCAGGGAGATAGACGCACTCCAAACCACGGTCAGAGTTGGTCAAACCGATGCGGATCATATCACGATTAAATTGTCCGACAGCGGGATGGACGGAGAGCTGAAAACAAAAGAGCTGGCATCCTTCTTCGAACATTGGAAGAAAAGCCGGGAAATCATCGATAAAGAGCAGGCGGAATGGCTCGCATCACTGCTGAAGAGAAAAGAACCCTCTCCGAATACGTTGAAAGAAGACGTATCCGGTATCCCTGTAGAAAAAAAATCTCTTGCTGGGGATATCGATCATCTCATGAAGGAGAGTCAGGACCAGCAGGGTCATCCTCAGGAGGACATCAGCTGGAAGGAGAAATTACGGATTTGTAACGAGATCGAAAAATGTCTTGACCATACTGCTGAGGATCATTTGAAAACAAAAAAATTAAAGGATGAAGAAGAGTCGAAATAACCATCGAGGATTTATTCGTAGAGAGTCACGAGAGGTTTTATTGGGAGTGGGGCTTCAAGTGTCACGGTTCGTCCAATTCCGGGCGATGGAAGGATCGTCACCTCGAGCACATCATCTTGTTTCATCCCGGTATCACCCGGGAATGAAAGCAGGAGAAACAGCATATCGGTATTTTTGTTGATGAGATGTGAATTGACAATGGAGGTATCATCATCGATGGTGGAGAGGACACTGAACGTCCCGGGAGCCATGGAATCCCATTGTGAGTGATCAAAAAGGGAAGAGGATCGGACAGATCCCGCTGTTCCATTGAAAAAGAGGATGGTATACTGTTGTCCGTCACAGAGCGCTATGGTCATGTGGGAGATATCGATGGTTTGAGAAACATACGGTTTAATGAGAATCGCTATTTTTGTAATTCTTTGTTCCCCTTGGATGTTCTGGTATTTTCCAATGATTTGTTTGATGTGCAAACTGCTACAGATTTCATCGACGACTTCGTTTGTTATTCGATTGAGTTCCTCTTCTGAGGTGACCTCTGAATCTGTTATTATCCACGAAGCGGACGCTGCTCCGATTAGGAGGAACATAAGGAGAAGTATTCCAGCTATTGTTCCGAGTTTTGCTTGGTCGTCCATGATATCCCTGGTTTTCTAGGAAAAACGTCCTCCTGAATATTATAAATAGCTTGTTATACAATTGTTATCTGTTTAACATACCTGTATTTCACGGAGCAATACTCAAGAGAAACGATCTTTTTTGTAGTCGTTTTTTTTGTTTTTTATTAGTGAGGAGTCCTAAACAACAGGAGGGGATGGTAAAATGTCTCTTGTGTGATTTTTCCATTTTGATGGTTCACCGCCGTATCTTTATATAGTGTTATTTGCGAACATGTTACATGTGAAAAACTGCCATGGATAGGAATGGCAGGAAAGGTAAGGTAGGTGAAAGAAATGGGAAAACGGTATATGGAAAAGCTGGTGGGCAAATACTGCAAAATCGTCACAAAAGAACCTGGTGAAGAGCGAGCAAACGTTGTCACCGGTATTCTCTCAGATGTCGACTACAAAGATGGATTCATCATGGTAGATTCCTCACAAGGGTTAGGATGCCTCCGCATTGATACGGTCATCGCTATCAAACCAGGGAAGAAGCATAGACCCGAGCAAAAAACAATCCAAGACAACGAAGAAGCTGCGGTGGGTATTGGAACATTAATTGTGTTCATAGCCATGATCCTCGTAGCTGCGATCGCAGCAAGCGTCATTATGCAAACCGCAGAAAACCTCCAACAACGTGCCTATGCGGTTGGGAAACAAACCATCAGAGACGTCTCCAGTGGTCTTCGCGTAATCGAAGTCACAGGATATACTGATGAGAATAAATCAAAAATTGAATATCTCGCAATCTCGATTACACCTCGCGCAGGGTCATTGGATATAGATCTAAACAAGACACTGTTGTACCTCAAGTTAAATAACTTTTCTGTCCTAAGCCTCAACCTCGCGTTGAAAACATCCCAACCGGGATACAGTAGCCTCTTCCATGCACTCAATCTCAGTGAATTAAACGCGACGAATTTCGGTGTGGTCGCCATTCATGACCGTGATGATTCCATAATGAAAACAAACGGTATGAGCACCACAGACCAAGCGATTCTCCTTGTCAATCTCACCGCGGTACTCCCAGAGACCGGGGGGCTATTAGCAGGGGACGTTCTCGAAGGAACAATCGTACCTGATTTTGGTGGATCTGGAATCTTCGTTGCACAAGCACCGATGGCGTTCAAATATCAAGTGTGCGAGCTTTAAACAAGGAGAACGTATACTCGAGAGAGAACTCTCTCTCCTTTTTTCTTATTTTTTAATGAGAGATCCTCACTGGATCAAAATTTACTGGACTCGAAACAGGTGATGATGACAATCTCCGCTTTTTCACCATTATAGATAGTCTGTTTAATCACCACCTCGGCAGGAATCTTGGTATTATCTTTCGTTGAAAACACGGTTCTGTATGTCGAAACACCATCACCCTTCAGTCGATCGAGGTAATATTTCTCCACATCTGCGAGTCCCTCAAGGGCAATAAAATCAAAATAGCTTTTTTCGACGAGTTCATCCAGGTTGTACCCAAGCAATTCCATAAACGACGTATTAATCTGTTTTACGATTCCTCGTTGAATGATCGCCGCAGACTGAGGAATCTTCTCAAGAGTCTCATCTGTGCAATGAGAAATCTCAGATCCTGCGAATCCTGGGGCGTCTGCTCCCCCGTGATCCATCGCTGGAGTATTAGGAGAAGGCGTACGTTTTTCAAGAACGCACTCCTCTTGTTTCATCAGCTCTTGCCGTCGTTTCTCAATCGCTGACTCCAACAGCATTAACTTCTCCTGCCACTTACTGAAGTCATCAACTCGAGCGTTTAACGTACGTTCTTCCCTCTGTAAGCGTGCCTCGAACGCCTCCAGTTCTTTCGCACGGAGCTCCAGCTGTTGTCTCTGGAGGTCCAGCTCCTTCGCGTGGCGTTTCAACCCGAAGGGGTGTGAAAAAAACCCTTGTTCCGTTTCTTCAGTTAACTGTTGATCGGAGGTATCCACCTCCGAAGAGGTATCCTGCGGGGTAGTTGCACAGAAGGTTTTTTCTTCTTCTTCTTCTTCGAGAGGCTGCTGGGGAGTATCAAGCGGTTGGTGTTGTTCTTCCCAATGTTGGCCCTTCTTTTCAAGTTCTGCGACACGGTCCGCTATTGCGTGATACTTTTGGGAAAGATCTGCAAGCGATTGATGTATCCGCTCCCATTGTTGTGACGGGTCGCCGACTGGTTTTTCCAGGGGCATCAGAGGTGTATGACTAGGTTCTGCATCACGTGGCGGTGCTGGTCTATCGATACTGGTTTTCTCACGGGCAAACAAGATTTTATTTACTCCATGTCGAATCGGAACATCTCGTTTCGGTGGCGGTATCTCCTCTGGAGCTACAGGGGAGAACGTCTGTGTATCTTCAGGGGGTATTTCAGGGGTTGGTTGCGGTGTTTCCGGTTCAGAGGAAACCGGGGGTGTTATTTCCGGTATGTCTGTTTGTAACGGTTTTCCAAAAATACAGATATCCTTAATCGTCCCATGTTCGTCTTTTACGAGAAACCCTGTCCAGGTAATCATTTGGACCTGATGATTTTTTGTTTTTATCGGGAGTACAAAATTATCAACCCACAGGTCTTGTCGAATCGAGTCAAGAAGATCGTTCCATTGTTTCACTGACTCTTTCGGGATCAAGATGTCGCCAAGGTTCTTATGTAAGACCTCATCTCGAAGAAATCCTGTCACATGTTCGCTTTCTTTATTAAATTGAATAATCTCCCCAGTAAGAGTCAGGCTGAGTATTAAGTCATGACTCGTGTCTAACCGCTTAAGCTCCTCTAACGTAGGAATTCTAGGCATCTCCTATACCATGGGAACAGTTGATCCCTCTTCTTTCTTTCGTTCGGTTCTCTATCGCTTCATTCTTTTAAAACGTTTTGATTTGGCAAAAGAAGACAAAAGAGAACCGGTACTATTCTTCCGAAAAAGACCTTATCATGACCTACCCAACCCCATTCGGAAATGAAAAACAATAGAATCGTGCTCAGATACATAAAAGTATAAATATACGATGATTGTTGATATCGTTGGGATTCAACTAGAGGTGCAACAAATACGGAGGGGTACAGATAAAACTAAAAATAGGAAAAGATGAACCTGCATCTTCTCAATCTGATTCAACCATCACGACCCAGAAGATTCCAGACATACCACCATATGCAAACCCCCTTGACCCGAAGGAGAAACGACCAGAGCCAGAGCGAAAACTCATTAAATTCGATACGCTTGGAAAAACCTCAGAACAGAATAATTCCGCTACCCAGGATCCACTCAAAAAACCGGTGATACTGAAGACGGAGAACACACCGGGAGCGTCAGCAGATGCAGCTCGAGAAGAACTCGAGCAGAGACGAAACATCCTCCAAAACATGAAAGATTTTGATTTTCAAATAAAAAAGAGTCAAGAAGAAATCACGAACATCTATGAAAAGGTCGAAAGTCTCTCAAAAGACCTCGATGACCTCGTCAGTCTTTACGAAATCGTCTCAGAACAAATGAACCCGTTTGTCGGATTGTCAAAAGTTACCAAAAAGAGATTAGACGCATTGGAAAATATCATCAAAGAGGTAGACGGAGTCAAAACACGAGTAGGTGACCTTGAATCGACTCTTGAGAAAAACGGTGTCACCATACAAGCAGGGACTGCGGCAAAAAAAACAAACCCATTTCCTCAGACGAATGCGACACCGGAAGCAGCCGGGACACTGAAAGGATCTCTCGAGGTGCCTTCAGTACGACTCACCGGGCTGTCTCCCATAAATCTAGACAAGTTAAACGAGAGAGATCTTGATGACCTCCTCAATAAATCATTCGAATCACTCTTGATGGAACAAAACATCGATACCTTGATGAATGAATTTTTCATAAATTTAAAATAACGGAAATCCGTTCATAGAAAGGAGCAGGTGAATGAACGAAGGAGACCAAAATCAAGGAGAGAAACCTCTTGAAGAATTTGAGATAAATACAGAACTCACCACGCTTGTCGCACACAAGGTTTTACCTCAAAAAATCGCGCAACGAATCGAAGAAAAAATAAAAGAAAAAAACATCAGGATTACGAAGGATCAACTCTATCGACTCGTCGACAAAATTATCACTGCCATCGCCACCTACACGACCGCATTTCCCAGTCCACCGGAACAACGGAACAAAGGAGAATCACCATCCCTCGATGACCCTTCAATTCAAACAACCGATATGAGAATGCTTGTGGATACCATTGAACAACTGAACCAACGGATAAAAATAATTGAAGAACAGCGAATTGACGGTGTCAGAGGAGTCAGCGGCAAACTCGTCAGAACAAAAGACATAAAAACCTTCGACGACACCACAGACCTCCTCGCAGGAAACCTCCAACCCTTAGAACACATCCCCGGCGATCCAGAAAGCATTGTTGTCATCATGAAATGGCTGCAGTATCTCGTTGATAGAACCGGAAAGAATGCTCTTGCGGGCGCCCTGGGGTACTACGTGGACGTCGGTTGGATTTCAGAAGATGTCCGGTTAGATTTAATCAATTATTCGAAGGGAATCACCGAGGATCCCGCACAGGAGGGGAACCGCCCACCGCATCTCCCCACAAAAGACCATCTCCAATCGTTACTCTTCATCCAGAAACTCAAAGGAATACAGCTGGATGATCGATTTCTCAACAAAATCGAGCGGGATATGGAGAAAATTATCAAAAGTCTCGAGGGGCATCCACTGACATAAGCAACTAGAAGAGAACAAACTTTATTATCTTTATTTCCTATTACCAATCGGTTATCTGATTCAATGGATGCACATCCAAAGAACTCACTTGGAGGGTATAAAAGATGGGGTTCTCAATGATAGCAGCTACTGCTGTTTTAGGATTAACGCTATTCATGGCTGTTGAGATCATCACCAGCGACCTTCTCCCGACTCTCGAGGATATGAACACGTCCTATGCGGATATGAAAGAAAGAATGCAAAACCAGCTTCACTCTGCAATTAACATCACCACCGTCGCATCATCCGCCAACGCTTCAAACTACGATTATAACATCTCGGTGAAAAATACCGGGAGTGCCACGCTTTTTACCAAGGATTTTGTCGTGTTAATAAACGGATCGGGATATCAATTCACGTGTTCACATGAGACGCTTTATCCTGAGAACACCGCGTATTTCCAAGTCGTGAACATCGCCGGTGGCGGACCACAACGAGTAAAAGTAATCACCAATAACGGAATTGCAGACTACTTTACTGCAACCACATGAGGGAAAACCATGGGATTTAGTTTAACCGGAACGCATGTCATCTTCTTCGTTGCAGCAGTCATCGTCGCAGGGATGGTATCTGGTGTTTTTATCGCAATCACCATGAACGTCACCACAAGTCTGTCCCATCGTGGAGAACGGATCATCCAACAACTCGACACCGACTTTGAGATCATCAACGATCCAAATATCATCCCGATGACAGGAGCATATTACCTCTTTTATCTGAAGAATATCGGTGGCGCACGTCTTACCACCACCAATCAGACATTTCAGGTCTTTATCGACGGGGAACTCATTGGAATTTCCCAGTATTATTTCGAACAGACCTCCATTCCCGCTGAAGAAGTAACAAATCTCTATGTCAATCGGACGTTAGCGAGTGGAGACCACCTGTTACGGCTGGTTGGGCCACAGGCAGTTGACAAAGATTTTGCGTTTATGACATAAAAAATAAAAAAAAAGAGCATGAGGAACTATGGAAGGAGTAAAATCCATCATCCTGGAGAGAAAAGGAGAGAAAGATGGATTTGCAGAGCGATTTGGGAAAGTCATCCCCAACGGATCCCTGATCTTTATCGAAGGAAAAGAAGGGACCGGAAAAAGCATTTTCTGCCAACGATTTTGCTACAGTCTGTTAAAAAATAATTGTTCCTGTTCCTATGTCTCGACACAGTTTACCATTAAGAGTTTCTTACGACAAACCGCCTCCGTTGGGTACGATGTCAGGAAATTCCTCATGGCAGGAAAGTTGTTATTTATCTCCACGGAGGTGACCTTGGCAGAAACACTTCCCCGGAAGACCTTCCTGGAAGGGTTAATCACCGGCAGAAAACTCTTCGACCCGGAAATCATCTTTATTGATTCACTCTCCACACTGCTCAAGGATAGTTTAAACAAAGAAAATTTAACGGACCTTACCAGTTTCTTTAATCGATTAACAGGGTCAGGAAAAATCATTTTCATCACCGCGAATCCCACCGAATGGTCTGAAGAAATTCACAACACGTTCCGGATGATCACCACCATCCATTTTCGAACCTCTCGAGAATCTGCCCCAGGGATTGGAATTGTCTATAACATGTATCTTGAGAAATTCAATGGCGCGCGATTTAAATACGACCCGGTCACCCGGTTCTCGGTTCGACCCGGGGTCGGTCTGACCATTGAATCAAGCGGTGTCGCATTCTAAGGAGGAAAGGGTATGACGAAGATGGAAAAAAAAGAGGAAGAAAAAATCATCAAAGACAACCCTCATCTCCAGATGTATCTCGAGGAGATACGAAATAACATAGAAAAACCCCAGTTTTATAGCAAAGTCCCCCGTGATTTAAAGGAAGAGAAATACCCAAACATCATTTATCCGACGAAAGGATCCGTGTTCATACATATCTTCAGAACCAAGGACATGGAAGGAAAAGAGTATCATGCGATTGAGCCTAGTCTGAATGAAAAAGAAAAAAGAAAACGCGACCAATTGCTTGAACTACTGTATGAGAGAGCCCCTTTCTGGAAAACCGTGAGGACCGATGAGGAAGTAAAAGAAGCAATCCGGGTATTAATGGATAAACTTACCATTCTTGATGAACGATCCGCAGGAACCGTGAGAGTAACCGGGGGACGGCTCCGAGTGACCTCCGTGGAAAAAAAGAGCATCGAATATGATATTACCAAAAACATCATCGGTGGTGGCCCACTCGAACCATTCATGCGCGACCCCTATCTTGAGGATATTCACATCATCACCGGGGAAAACGTCCATCTCATCCATAAAGTCTTTGATATGATAAAGACAAACGTTTTTATCGACAAAGAATGGGCAAACACGTTCTCTCAAGAATTCAGCGAAAAAATCGGCAGTCCCGTCAGCGAAGGCCAACCGATCGCCGACGGCACCCTCCCCGATGGCAGCAGGGTCAACATCATCCATAGCAAAGACGTGAGTCTGAAAGGACCGACCATGACGATTCGAAAATTCAGTGAAACACCAATCAGCGTCACTCAACTCATGAACTGGGGGACGTTCGATGCAGGTGTCGCTGCGTACCTCTGGCTCTGTCTCCAGTACGGACGGAGTTTGTTCGTCTGCGGGGAAACCGCTTCTGGAAAAACAACGACCGCGAACGCCATCATCCCGTTTATTCCCCCTGAAAAAAAGATTTTTTCTGTTGAGAACACCCCTGAAGTGCAGGTTCCACATGCGGTATGGCAGCAGTTATTGACAAAATCAACAGGACCAAAAGAAGGGCACATCGAACTGGAAGACCTGCTACGCGCTGGTCTGCGATCAAGACCAGACTATATCATCCCAGGAGAAACCAGGGGTATCGAGGGGCGGGTCGTGTTCCAGGCGATGCAAACAGGGCATCCGGTGATCACCACCTTTCACGCCGGAAGCGTTACCAAGGTCATCCAGCGATTCACGGGTCATCCAATCAACATTCCGAAACCTTTCATGGATAACCTGGATGTGGTGTTAATACAAATGGCGGTGGAACGGAAAGGAAAACGCATTCGACGGGTGTTATCCGTTGATGAAGTCGAAGGATACAACAAAGAAGTCGATGGAATAATGTCACGGAAAGCCTTTGAATGGAATGCGGTCGATGATACCCATGCGTTCAAAGCGAATAGAAACAGCTATATTTTAGAAAACAGAATCGCAAAAATGGCAGGACTCACCGACCCGATGAAAATCTACGACGAATTTGACCAAAGGAAACATATCCTCGAACGGATGGTTGAGGAAAAAATCTTTGATTATTACGAAGTCGTCCAATTCATTTGGACGTTCTATCGAGAGGGGGAAAAAGCATTACCGATATCTATCTAAAATGTAGGGGTAACAAGCAACAGAGAATCAAGGTGGACATACCATGGATGTAATGCAACCAGAAGAAATCGCTCAGCTTCTCGCGGAGAATCAACATCTCAAAGAGTACCTCGAGTCCATAAAAAAAAAGGTAGCGAAACCTGTTTTTTATAACAAAGTACCTCGCGAGGTCAGAAACGAGTCATACCCGAATTTCATCTATCCGACCAAAGGGGTCGTCTTCATCCATATCTACCGAACCCAGGATATGGACGAGGTGGAATACCATGTCATCGAACCAACAGTCGACGATGTGCTCCAAGAAAAACTTGACCTTATCCTAAAATTGATCGTGAAGAAAGCACCGGAAAAAAAAAGCGTCATTACCGATGAGGAGCTCCGGGAGGTGTTAAAGGAGTTTATTGAAGAGATCACCGTGGTTGATGAGAGAACAAAGAAACTCGCAGTTCCAAAAAAGAAAGGGAAACCAACGATGCCAGAGAAGGTGAAAGTCACTTCCTTTCAAAAAAGTGTGTTACAATATCATATCATTAAAACCCTTGTCGGCGGTGGTCCCCTTGAGGCGTTCATGCGAGACCCGTATCTTGAGGACATCCATTTTGTCGCCAATGAGAAAATCCACCTGATCCATAAGATATTTGGAATGATTAAGACCAACGTCGTGGTAGGGGCGAAAGAAGCACCCATATTCACCCGAGCGATCAGTGAAAAAATGGGCTCCCCGGTCAGCGAAGGCCGCCCCATCGTCGACGGAGTGCTGCCTGATGGAAGCAGAGGGAACATCATCTACAGCTCTGCGGTCAGCATCAAAGGACCAAGCATGACGATCCGGCGGTTTACTGAAACACCCATCAGTGTCACCCAATTAATCAAATGGGGAACGCTGAGCTCCAGTATCGCTGCGTACCTCTGGCTCTGCCTGCAGTATGGACGCAGTTTCTTCATCTGCGGAGGGACCGCCTGTGGGAAAACCACAACCATGAATTCGATTATCCCCTTCATCTCTCCTCAAAAGAAGATCTACACCGCAGAAGGGACCCCGGAGCTTCAGGTGCCGCACACGGTCTGGCAGCGGCTCCTAACCAAGACCACAGGACCAAAAGAAGGACAGGTGGATCTCTTTGATCTCCTGAAGGCGGCATTACGGTCCCGTCCTGACTATATCATTCCAGGGGAGGTGAGAGGCGCTGAGGGGAATATCGTGTTCCAGGCGATGCAAACTGGACATCCTTGTATGACCACGTTTCATGCAGGCAGTATCACTCAGGTGATTCAACGGTTCACCGGTGATCCTATTAACGTTCCAAAAACGTTTATGGACAACCTCGATTTCGTTGTCATACAGCTTGCCGTCGAACGGAATGGAAAAATGATCCGCAGATGCACCGCAATTGATGAAATCGAAGGATACAATCGGGAGGTCGACGGGATTATGTCCCGGGCCGCATTCACCTGGAAAGCGGATGAGGATGTCCATGATTTCAAAGCAAACAGAAATAGTTTTATTCTCGAAGAAAAAATCGCAAAAAACGCGGGGTATTCAGATACTGCGAAAATCTATGAAGAACATGAAAAACGCAAACACATCCTCGATCGCATGGTGGAAGAAGACATCATGGACTACTACGAGGTCGTCCAATGCATCTGGGGATATTACCGGGAAGGCGAAAAAGGCATACCGATCTCCGTGTGAGGATGAATGGCAAAAAAGAAGAGCAAATCTGGGAAGAAACAAAAAGAAAAAAAAGATTCATTAAAAGAAATTAAAATTGCATATCGCAGCTTAGAGGATCGGAAGAAATTCATCAGATCCATTTTCATCCCCTTGCTTTTCGCAGGTGTGCTGGTGATGTGTTTACCGTTCCTGCTCCAGCTTCTCGTATCGACTCAGTTACAATACCATCCGGTCACGTTTCTCATCGCTGGGGTAATACCAATCATGCTTGGCGTATTTTACCCGTATATCACCTGGAAAAACAGGGAGTCCGACATCAATGGGAAAATGCATTTTTTCATCACCCACATCCGGGTGTTGGCGATCTCAGATCTCAGTTTAAAGGACATCGTGAACGTCCTGGGGGGAAACAAAGCCTATAAAAGCCTGGGAGAGGAACTCCGAAAAATCAGTGTGCTTGCTGACCAATGGCGGGTGCCAATCTCCAAGACCTTTCGTTTCGTAGGGGAAAGAACACCAAGTAAAATCCTCCGGGACTTCCTCGACCGGTTCTCCCAGAGCCTTGACAGCGGGGTGGAGCATCGGGAGTTCATCGAGCATGAACAAGACGCGGTGCTCCAGGAATATAAGACGATTTATGAAGCGAGCAATGAAAATATCGTGATTTTAAGTGAGGTGTACGTCAGTCTTCTTATCGCGATCATCTTTGTGATGTCCATGGGGATTGTCCTGCCGATGGTCATGGGTTCCCGAGACATGGGGACATTCATTTATGTTTCCTCATTCATGCTGCTTGCTTCGGAAGGCATGCTGCTGTACCTGCTGCGTTCGATGATTCCCCCAGATGAGATGTGGCATAGCATGGGGGATAAAGGAAAAATCGAGCTGACCCTGGTATCCACGTTTAAAAAAACCCTCCTGGGCTCTGTTGTTCTGTGTGTTCTTCTGCTGGTGTTAAAATACGTTCTCGCCGTACCACTCCTTTCTCTAATACCAACAGAGATCCTGATTGTCGCAGGCCTCACCCCCCTGCTCCTCCCCGGGGTAAAAGCACTCCGTGAAGAGGAACATATGTCACGGAAAGAGCGGAATTTCATGGGCTTCCTCCCAGCCCTTGGCTCGATTTCCACCATGAGAGGAGGACGGATCAACGACTCCGTGTACTACCTCAGCGAGAAGGACTACGGGATTCTCACGACCCATATCCGAGACCTGTATCGCCGACTGAGAACCAGAATAAACGATGACGCGGCCTGGGAATGGTTCGGCGTGGACACCGGGAGCAACTACATCCAACGCTCCTGTGAAATGTTCAGACAAGCGACCTCAGCAGCAGCAAACCCACGGGAGGTGTCGCGGATGATCACCGAGAACATTCGAAAAATCAGAGACCTGCGGGTGAAAAAACTCGCTATCGTACGGACCACCTCTGCGATGCTTGCCGGCATCACCTTTGGAATCGCATTTGCCATCTACATCTCCTTTGTCGTGGCACGACACCTCAACAGCATCCTCCTCTCCACGAACGCCGGAGACCCCTTCGAAGGAACCAGCATCGACATCGGATCCATCCTCACCACCGTCCCCCCGGAGGTGTTCACCCAGAATTTCTACCTGATTTTCATTGTTCTCCTCGTTCATTCGTTTCTGATGGGGTTAACGATACGATCCCTGCGAGGCAGCCATTTCCTCGTCACCTTTTTTTATTTCA
>Ga0265297_10004945_pt1 | contig 21030 bp, 11 predicted proteins | sample Munlanlwell13791_FD_192502 | JGI IMG/M metagenome (GOLD analysis project Ga0265297, IMG submission 192502) | Leachate microbial communities from a municipal landfill in Southern Ontario, Canada - Leachate well 137-91 | ecosystem: Engineered > Solid waste > Landfill > Unclassified | place...
GATCGACGGTGTGAGCAGCGACAAAAATCCGGACCGGGTCCAGCCCATCCAACCCATTAGTGGGACCAAACTGCGTCAAGAATCGCCGAAGAAAGAGCCCCAAGACACATACACGCCGTCTTCAAAAAGTCCGAAAAAAGATGCCGGTATTTACACACCCGCTTCTTTAAGAGAAAAAGCTACTGCGCTGGGTCAAGAATTGCCACCTGCGCAGAGGCCCGGTGTGGGGAGTCCGGGACGTTCGGAACAAAGAGTTGCTGTCGATGTGGCCGAAGGAATGTTCCGGGTCTCCACCGTTCTGGCGATGGGCAAGGCCGAGTTGCGAAGCTTATTGGATAGATTGGTGCCGAATGCATTCGCGAATGAGACTAGAGACCAGAAGGTAGAGACTGTAGCCACCGATGTCTTAGCCAAAGCGGGTAATGCACCATTTCAAGTCTCGGTGACCTTGAATGGGAAATTTTCCTTAAACGATCCTGTTGCTCAGTCGCTGATCGAAATCTTGATCAGGAAGCCTGCCATGCTGGTTCAGATTGTCGTTCCGGGTGCGACAATTCCGGAGGTGATGAATCTTCGCCAAGAATTGACGAAAAAGGTTCTTGCCGGTAGAAGAGAGCAGGGGAGCGATGCGAAGGGTATAAATCTTGTTGTGACGGCTGAGACTGCTGAAATCCCCGGCTTTCTCAAGGCGAATCAGGAACGGGCACTGGTCTACAACATGCGTGAGAACAGCAGGACCGAACTTGAAAACCTTGCTCCTAAAGTCGGTAAGAGCGAAGCCTTGTTTGTTTTTGATGACGTGTCGCTGGGCCAGAAAGCTTACGCGTTTCTTGCGGCATTGGATAGGTTGTTTGACCAGAACAAACTCCCGCACGGCGTCCAGTCCGCCGCAGGTCTCCTTGCCGCTAACCTCCAGATTGCTTCTGCCGCCGCCCAAGAAATTGCTTCTGCTGCCTAAAGCAGGTTGTCAGAAGAAGGTTAGGACTTGAGATGAATCGAAAAAATATCTTTGGGTGCGTGAAAATGTACTACAATCAAACAGCGATCTATCCAACGCTTGGAAATCCGAACCCCTTTGAGCATGAGTAGTAATTAATTCTGCTCTAATAGAATGCCCAAATTGGATTAGGCAAATCATATACGCCCGTTGATTCTATGAAGAAAAAGAAGTTTTTACGGCCAAAGACATCTCTCAAACAAAAAATAATTCTGCTGTTATTTGGAACATTTTTGTTTCTGGTGCTTTTAGAAGCAGGATTGCGTTTGGGCGGTTTCGTCCTGTTATCGATGCAAGAATACGGGAATTCACGATCCATAAAGCAAGAAGGAGCTTATCGCATTCTTTGTTTGGGAGAGTCCACAACTCAAGGACAATACCCACAACTTCTTGAGCAAGTCTTAAACCAGCGTGATATTGGAGTGCATTTCAGCGTAATCGATAAAGGTCGAGTGGCTACAAACACTCCATCCATACTAAACCAAGTAGAATCTTACTTGGTTGAGTATCATCCTGATATGGTTGTGACAATGATGGGGATCAATGACGGGGGAATTGGATATTTTCAAGATATAAATTCCTGGCTATTTGAGCATTGCAGGCTATACAAATTTGGCTGGATTGTGTATCGGTATGTTTTAAAGAATGAGGGGGTGTCTGGATTAAATGGGTTAGACTCAGGCAAAAAATCCAAGTCGGAAGATTTTGGGATTTCTAAAAAAATGGATCTTCCAAGTGAAAGATCCATTAAAAAGGTTGCAAAATCAGATTCCAAGATTAACAAGAGGAATTCCGGATTACGAAGCTTATATCCAAATCGAAGCAAGCTTTCTGAGGCTAAGGAGTTTTTTAGGAAAGCTATGGAGTCTAATCCTAAGAACGATAATGCCTATGTTGAATTTGGGGTGGTTCTTCGCGATCAGGGTGAATTCCTTCAAGCCGAAGATGCTCTCAAGAAAGCCATCGGGCTTAATCCTAAAAATGATAATGCTAACGTTGGTTTAGGGGGGCTTTATCGAAATCAGGGCGAATTCCTCCAAGCTGAAGATGTATTTAAGGAGGCTATAAGGCTTAATCCTAAGAACGATATTGCTTTTATTGAACTGGGGAGGCTTTATCGAGAGTACGGAAAAATCCCTCAAGCCGAAGGTGCTTTCAAGGAAGCTATCAAGGTTATTCCCAAAAACGATATCGCTTTTATTGAATTGGGTCGGCTTTATCGAGATCAGGGCGAATTCTTCAAAGCCGAAGGCGCTTTCAAAGAAGCCATAAAACTTAATCCTGAAAACGATAATGCCTATGTTGAATTAGGGGTGCTTTATCGAGATCAGGGCGAATTCCTCCAAGCTGAAGATGTATTTAAGGGGGCTATAAGGCTTAATCCTGAAAACGATGATGCCTATGTTGAATTAGGGGTGCTTTATCGAGATCAAGATGAATTTCCCCAAGCCGAAAATTCATTCAAGAAAGCTACCGAGCTTAATTCCGAAAACGATAATGCCTATGTTGAATTAGGGGTGGTTTATCGAAATCAGGGCAAATTCTCCCAGGCCGAAGATGCTTTCAAGAAAGCCGTGAAGACTAATTCTAAAAACGATAATGCTTGTGTCGAATTAGGGGAGCTTTATCGAGATCAAGGCAAATTTCCCCAAGCCGAAGTTGTTTTCAAGAAAGCCATCGGGTTTAATTCCGAAAACGATAATGCCTATGTTGGATTAGGGGGGCTATATCGAGATCAAGGCGAATTTTCCAAAGCTGAAGATTCCTTCAAAAAAGCCATGAAGATTAATCCTAAAAACGATAATGCTTATGTTGGATTAGGTGGGCTATATCGAGATCAAGGCAAATTCCCCCAAGCCGAAGACGCTTTCAAAAAAGCCATCGAACTTAATTTCAAAAACAATAATGCCAACGCGGGGTTAGGGGGGCTTTATCGAGATCAAGACAAATTCTCCCAGGCCGAAGACATTTTTAAGAAAGCCATCGAAATTAATCCTAAAAGCCTTGGTGCCTACATTGAATTAGAGTGGCTTTATCGAGATCAAGGGAAATTCTTCCAAGCCGAAGATGTTTTCAAGAAAGCTGTCGAGCTTAATCCTAAAAATGATAATGCTTACTTTGAATTAGGGTGGCTCTATCGATCTCAAGGCAAATTTCCCCAAGCCAATGACTTATTTAAGAAAGTCATAGCGCTTAACCCTAAAAACAATAATGCATATGTTGAATTGGGGCGGCTTTATCGAAATCAGGGCAAACTCTCCCAGGCCGAAGATTCATTCAAAAGAGCCATAAAGACTAATCCTGAAAACGATAATATCTATGGTGAATTAGGTGTGTTTTATCAAGATCATGGTGAATTTTCTCAAGCCGAAGATGCCTTCAAAAAAGCCATCGAGCTTAATTCTGAAAACGATAATGCTTATGTTGAATTAGGAGTGGTTTATCGATACCAAGGCAAATTTTCCAAAGCTGAAGATTCCTTCAAAAGAGCCATAAAGACTAATCCTAGAAACGATAACGCCTGCGTTGAATTAGGGCGGCTTTATCGAGATCAAGGCAAATTTCCTCAAGCCGAAGATGCTTTCAAGAAAGCCATCGAGCTTAATTTCAAAAACGATAATGCTAACGTGGGATTAGGGGGGCTTTATCGAGATCAAGGCAAATTTCCTCAAGCCGAAGATTCATTCAAGAAAGTCATAGAACTTAATCCTCAAAATGGCCATATATCTGGAGTGATGTCGTTTTTGTACGAAGAAATGGGTAAGCAAAAACTGTCAAAAGAATATGCTGAAAAGGGAAATAAATTAAGGTTGGAGTTCTGTGCCCCCGTTACGGTTAATAACTTTCGTAAATTAAAAGAAATTCTAGGTATGAAAGGGATAAGATTGGTTTGCGTGCAGTATCCTGTGCGTAGTGTGGAGCCACTAAAGAAAATATTTGAGAAAAACGAAGGTATTATCTTTGTAGATAACGAGAAGATTTTTAGGGAGGCTGTAAGAAAAGAAGGTTATAAAGAGTATTTTAGGGATATGTTTGGCGGTGATTTTGGCCATTGCACGCAAAAGGGAAACAAGCTTTTGGCGCAAAATATTGCAGATGTAATCCTGAGGGAGGTATTTAATAGTTAGTAAGAAAAAGTTGGGGCTGATTTCCGGCTGAGAAAGTGACATGCGGTGAAAATTGATGAGAGATCAAGATGCAAGTGACCTCGTCTTTTAAAAATGTTCCCTGCGTGGAAAAGGAGATGCAGAGAATGTGATCCCAAAAGCGAGGAAGAAAAGAAACGATTGACCCGGGAAAGACGCAAGCTTTACAATCTCGCCTAAAGCTCAAACCACGGTCAGGGTGTACTAAATCCCGAAGCTGTGTCCCAAAGAGCTTGACGTATACAATTTTAAAAGGATAAAAATCATGGCTTCCCAAAAAGATTATTACAAAGCGCTCGGCGTTTCCGAGTCCATTTCTGCGGATGAGCTCAAAAAGGTCTACCGCAAGCTTGCCGTGAAATATCATCCAGACAAGAATCCAGGCAATGCCAAACAGTCCGAGGCGAAATTCAAGGAGATCTCTGAGGCGTATTACGTCTTGAGTGATGAAAAACGGCGCGCGCAGTATGACCAGATGCGCAAGCTCGGCGGCGGGGGTCCTGGGAATTTTGCTGGGGCACAGGGATTCAATTTCGAGGATCTTTTGCGTCAGTACTCTTCTGGCGGCCGTGCGCGCGGTGGTGGCCGCTATTCTGCGTTCTCGGACATTTTTGGTGATCTTTTTTCGGGTGCCGGTGGCGGACCCGGCGGATCATTCCGTGTTTATTCTTCCGGATCGCCCCGCCAGGGTTTTTATGAAGACGAGGATGAGTATGGGCAGGGACCGATGCAGGCTCCCCAGGAATCCGCCGATGTGGTCGTAAATTTGAAGATCTCGAAGAAAAAAGCCAAAGAGGGCGGGAGTGTGATGTTCCGGACACCAGAAGGACAGACAATCTCGGTGAAAATCCCGGCGAACACCCATGAGGGGCAAAGGCTCCGTTTGGCGCGCCAGGGAAGGGATTGTCCAACCTGTCATCACCCCGGAGACTTGATCCTCCGGATCCGGATCGGTGAGTGATGGAAGAGTTTTTCAGGAAGCATGAACCCTACCAGACCGGAAATCCAAAGCTGGACCAACTGATTCATGAGCTGATCCATCAGGCAGGGCCGGGCGCGAATGCGGATCTTGCCGAAGAGTTGATCGTGACCGCCCTGAAGGTCCACATGGACAAGTTAGATCGCGGGGACATGAAGATTTTGAATACCTCACTGAAAGAGCTCCGGCACAGCCTCAAAGTTTTTGAGCCTTATCGTGCCATTCGTAAGGTTTCAATATTCGGGTCCGCCCGGACTCCAAGAAATTCTCCGGATTATCAGATGGCTGAAAAATTCGCAAAGGCGGTCGCCCAGAAGGGATGGATGGTTATCACAGGTGCGGCTTCGGGGATCATGCAGGCGGGTAATGAAGGTGCAGGTCGCAAAAAAAGTTTTGGAGTGAATATCCAGCTTCCGTTCGAACAAGAGGCCAATCCCGTGTTGCTCCAAGACCCGAAACTCATGACCTTCAAGTATTTTTTCACACGAAAGCTCATGTTTCTCCGGGAATCCCATGCGACAGTCCTATGTCCCGGAGGGTTCGGTACCCACGATGAAGGTTTTGAAACGCTCACACTGGTTCAAACCGGAAAGACGGATCCCCGGCCGATCGTCTGTTTAGACGCGCCGGGCTCAGAATACTGGAATGATTTCTTTGATTTTCTCAAGAAGCAGCTTCTCAAGCAAAGTATGATCCACGAGGAAGATCTCAATCTGATGTATGTGACGCATGATCCTTTGGCAGCGGTTGCCTATATCACCGATTTTTATAAGATGTATCACTCCATGCGCTATATCCGGGACCTTCTTGTTTTACGTATTGAGAACCCGCTTAGTGAAGAGCAGCTGGAGCAGCTGAATCAGGAGTTCAAACATCTTCTCAAAAAGGGGAAGTTTGCCCAATCGCTAAAGCCCTTCGAAGAGGAACGCAATGTTCCATATACGTTCCACCTGACGCGGCTTTCGTTCTATTTCAAAAAGGATATTTTTGCTAATCTCGGCAAGTTGATTCGCCGGGTCAATTCGTTTGCGATGAATTGACAGTTCCGATATTTACACGCGTATACAAGTGTATAAATCACGGCGGTCAATGAAACTGACCTCGCTTACGGGCAATTAGCTCAGTTGGTTAGAGCATCTCCTTTACACGGAGAGGGTCAGAGGTTCGAATCCTCTATTGCCCAGATCTTCTGTTTCTTTTTTGTAATGACAATTTGGTCGAATTTTTACTTGAGATAGTTTGCTTCTCCTTATAGAATAACGCTCTTCATAAGGCGTAAGTTTCTGCGTCTCGTTGTTTTTATGACCCATCTATATGGGGCTGTAGCTCAATTGGTTAGAGCTCCGGACTGTCGATCCGGAGGTTGCGGGTTCGAGCCCCGTCGGCCCCGCCATTTCTTTATCGGAATGGCGCTGGAAGAAATAAAAAGTTGTAATATACGAGCGAATAAGGACTTAGAAAAAGAATAATGAATCAGTATGTCAGAAGATAAGAACTACGAGCCGCTTTACCGGCTACGTCATTCCGCATCCCACGTTCTCGCCCAAGCTGTCCTCGATCTTTATCCAGGGACAAAGCTCGCGATAGGTCCTGTGATCGACGAAGGATTTTATTATGACTTCGATTCGAAAACGGCGTTCCTGGACGAAGATCTTCCGAAGATCGAAAAGCGAATGAGTGAGATCGTGAACGAGCGTCAGGCGTTCAAACAGTGGTCTGTCACAAAAGACGAAGCCCGCAAGATCTTCAAGGACAAGCAGGAAAATTATAAGCTCGAGATCATCGAGGGCATCCCGGGCGATGCGGTTAACTTTGTGCAGAACGGGCCGTTCACGGACCTTTGTGAAGGCGGGCATGTGATGAATACCGACGAGCTCAAGGCCTTCAAACTCCTCTCCGTGGCTGGCGCCTATTGGCGCGGGAGTGAAAGAAACCCCATGCTGCAGCGCATCTATGGGACGGCTTTCCCATCTCAAAAAGAACTGGATGCCTATCTCAAACAGCAGGAAGAAGCGTTGAAACGAGATCATCGAAAGGTCGGAAAACAACTCGGACTTTTCAGCTTTCATGAGGAAGGGCCCGGTTTACCATTCTGGAAGCCCAAAGGGCTGCTCCTTAAAAATCTTTTGATCGCATTCATGCGTGAGAAGCTCGCCGCGTACGGGTATATCGAGGTCGAAACACCGACGATTCTAAGGGATAAGCTTTGGAGGACCTCAGGTCATTGGGACAATTACCGGGAGAACATGTTTTTCCTGGAACGGGATGAAGAAGTTTATGCGCTGAAGCCCATGAATTGTCCTGGTGGGATGCTGATGTACAAGGAAGAAAAACATTCGTACCGAGAGTTGCCACTTAAGGTCGCGGAATTCGGAAAGGTGCACCGCTATGAGCGTTCCGGTGTGTTGGCCGGCCTTTTCCGCGTGCGTGGGTTTACGCAGGATGATGCGCATATTTTTACGTCTCCCGAAGCGTTGCAGGCGAGCGTCGTGGAGGCCATTCACTTTACGGATGAAGTATACAAAACCTTTGATTTTGATTATCATGTGGAGCTCTCGACCCGTCCGCCCAAGTCGACCGGGACGGACGAGCAGTGGGAAATAGCGACGACGGGGCTCCGGAACGCTCTTGAAGAACTCAAGATGCCCTATAAAGTCAACGAGGGCGACGGGGCGTTTTACGGACCCAAGATCGATTTTCATTTGAAAGATGCTATCGGGCGGACGCTCCAGTGCGGGACGATACAACTGGATATGGGCATGCCGGAGCGGTTCGATTTAAACTATGTCGGGGAAGACGGTCGGGATCATCGCGTGATCATGCTGCATCGAGCGATCCTCGGAAGTCTGGAACGTTTCATTGGTATTTTAGTGGAACATTATGCGGGTGCTTTTCCGCTTTGGATCTCTCCGGTACAAGTCCGGGTGGCGACGATCGCGGAGCGGCATAATGAGTATGCCCGGAAACTGGTCGAAAGGCTCAGGAAAGAAGGTCTTCGCGTCGAATCGGATCTTCGGTCCGAGAAGATCGGTTATAAGATCCGCGAAGCGGAGATGATGAAGGTCCCCTATGTTTTTGTCGTGGGGGATAAGGAAATGGAAACGGAACAAATCGCTGTCCGTATGCGCGGACGTCAGGACTTGGGAGCCCAGGCCGTGAATGCGATGATCGAGCGGATCAAGCAAGAAATCGCTCAAAAGAAGTAATTTTAAACCCACAAGGAGGATCATTGTCACTCAGTCCACAAAAAGTTCGTGCTAATGAACGCATTCGCGCAGCGCAGATCCGGTTGATCGGGGCTGCTGGGGAACAGTTTGGTATCGTGACACCGCAGGAAGGCCTCGATCGCGCGCAGGAGGCGGGATTGGATCTGGTCGAAGTCGCGGGAACGACCGTGCCGCCGGTTTGCCGTATTATGGATCTCGGGAAATATCTTTACACACTCGGCAAGAAGGAAAAAGAATCCCGCAAGAAGCAAAAGACGATCGATATCAAAGAAGTCAAGATGACCACGAAGATCGACGAGAACGACTATCAGACCAAGCTTCGTAACGCGCGTCGGTTCATTGAGCGTGGAGACAAGGTCAAGCTGGTGGTGTTCTTCCGGGGTCGCGAGATCGTGTATGTGGACAAGGGACGTAAACTTGTGGCTCGTTTTGTTCAGGACCTCGCGGATATCGCGATGGTTGAGCGTAATGACGGGTTGGAAGGAAAGGCGATCATGCTCTATTTGACCAAGACCGCGCCCGTGAAGAAAAAAGAAGTGGTGCCCGCTTCATCAACAGTTCCGGTGAGTCCCAGCGCTTCGCCGGCGAAGACAGAATAACAGGATAAAGGAAACGTTATGCCAAAGTTAAAAACGAAGAAAGCCATGCAAAAGCGTTATCGCATCACCAAGAACGGGAAAGTCATGGCCAGCAAAACCAAGCGCCGGCATATGATGACCGATCGCAGTCCGAAATCAAAACGGCAGTCCCGGAAAATGCTGAAGGTCGAGAAATTGCATGTCAATGCGATTAAGCTTTGCATGCCATACCACCGTTGATTTTTTTTGGAAAACAACCTGATCTAATAAAAAAGGGAGTGTTTTATGCCAAGGTCTACCAACGCAGTTGCTTCAAAAAAACGGAAGAAAAAGATCTTCAAACGCGCCAAAGGTTTTGTGGGCGGGCGCGGAAAGTTGCTCAGAACCGCGAAAGAGACCGTCGCTCGCGCGATGGCTTTCGCTACCCGCGATCGCAAACAGCGCAAGCGCCATTTTCGCGCGCTTTGGACCGCCCGCATCAACGCGGCGTGCCGTGCCAGTGGGATGTCGTATTCCAGGTTCATTGACGCTCTTAATAAGTCGAAGATCCGCTTGAACCGGAAATCGCTCGCGGAGATCGCTGCACGGGATGAGAAGACCTTCCAAGAGATCGTTAAGCTCGTCAAGACCGTCAAGAACTCCTAAGAAAACCATTCTGGTGAATACCCGGCGTTGGCCGTTGCGGTCATCGACGGGTGTTGTACTGGTATAGGACGTTTCTATGAAAGACCAGATCAGCCGCATTGAAAAGGAAGCTCGCGAAGATTTTTCCCGTGTCAATTCTATGGAAAAGGTCGAGCTCTTCCGTGTGGCTTATCTCGGTAAGAAAGGTAAGCTGACGGACCTTTTCAAGCAGCTTGGCGCCATTGCTCCGAAAGAGAAAAAAACTGTGGGTGCCGAGTTGAACCGCGTCAAGCAGTGGCTAGAGTCCTCAATCGAAGAATTCCGTCAAAAGATCCCTAAAGCAGGAGTCCCTGCGGAAATGTTCGACGAAACACTTCCCGGTATCCGGCCCCCGCACGGCAGTATCCATCTTCTCCAGCAAACAATCCAAGAGATTTCGGGGATCTTCGGCCGCATGGGTTTTGAGACCGTGGAGGGACCAGAAATCGAGACCGAATTTCATAATTTCACAGCCCTCAATATCCCGCTCGACCATCCGTCACGTGACGCTTTTGACACCTTTTACACGACGCACGGGCAGTTGCTACGTTCGCAAACATCAACGGTTCAGATTCGTGTGATGAAAAAACGCAAACCACCACTTAAGATCATTGCCCCTGGCCGTGTGTATCGTCCCGATACCGTGGATGCGAGTCATTCGTTCATGTTTCATCAAATCGAAGGTTTGATGGTAGACGATCGAGTGACTTTTAGCGATCTGAAAGGAGTGCTGCACCTTTTCCTGCGTGAACTGTTCGGCTCTCAGACCAAGATCCGTTTCCGGCCGCATTTTTTTCCGTTCACCGAACCGAGCGTCGAGATCGATATTCAGTGGGGCAAGGGATGGCTTGAGATTTTGGGCGCCGGCAGTGTGGATCCGAATGTCTTTGATGAAGTGGGGTATGACAAGAATGTTGTGAAGGGTTTTGCGTTCGGACTTGGTGTGGAGCGCATCGCGATGCTCCGCCATGGTATCAACGACATCCGTCATTTTTACGAGAACGATTTGCGTTTCCTGATGCAGTTTTCATAACCGTTTACTTGTTCAGGACCCGGTTTTGCACAAGGTGAAAAAAAGAGTTAAGGCTTTGGAATGAAGATTTCAACCAACTGGTTAAAGGATTTTGTGGAGCTTGCGCCACCTGTGGCGCGGATTGCTGAACGTCTGACGCTGGCAGGTCTTGAGGTTAAAAAATCTGAAACTCTCAAGACTCCGACGGATACGATTTTCGAGATCGAAATCACGTCCAACCGTCCGGATTGGCTTTCCCATTGGGGAGTGGCGCGAGAGATCGCGGCGGTCGAAAATATTTCACTGAAAAATCCCGTGGTCGACCGGGAAGAGGGGCGGACGCCGCCTTCGGGTTGGAAGATCCAGATCAAGGATGCAGGAGGTTGTCCGTATTACACGGGCGTTCTGATCGAAGGAATTACGGAGACCCAAACGCCTGACTTTATTGCGGATCGTCTCCTGGCCTGTGGGATTCGTAGCATCAATCTCATCGTCGATATCACAAATTATGTGCTCTTGGAAGTCGGCCAGCCGCTCCATGCTTTTGACGCAGACCTGATCCGGGGGAAAGAGGTTGTGGTCCGCAAGCCCAAGCAGGGAGAGAAATTCATGCTTATTAACGGCGCCGAGATTGAACTCAAATCCGATGATCTTCTGATTGCAGATAGTGATCGCGCCGTCGCCCTGGCTGGTGTGATGGGCGGAAAAGATTCCGAGATCAATGAAAAAACGCGCAATGTCTTTCTTGAATCCGCGTTCTTCAATCCTAGCCGCGTTCGAAAAACCTCTCGCATGCACCGGATCTTGTCGGATTCCTCATACCGCTTCGAACGTCGCGTGGATCCGGAAGGTGTGGATGTAGGCCGGAGCAGGGCACTTGCGTTGATCCAGAAATATGCTAAGCCGCGCCATATTAGCGCAGTAATTAAGGCCGGCGAGAAGCCGCAACTAGATGTGAAAACGATCCATTTGAGGGCAGATGAAGTGTCGCCGGTCTTGGGGATGGAGATCAAGCCAAGCCAGATCGCGCTCATTTTGGGACGTTTGGGGCTTCATGTGAAGCAACACGCGCTCGGAAGTTGGACCGTCGGGATCCCGTCGTTCCGCCCGGATCTTGTGCGTTCCATTGATCTCATCGAGGAGATCGCGAGGATTTATGGTTATGAAAATATTCCCGAGACTTTGCCGGCGCGGGAGCCGCTCACCGTTGGAGAATCACCGGGTCTCGTTCTTGAGCGTAAAGTCCGGAATTTTTTGAGCGGGGCCGGGCTCTGCGAGACTGTTACGTTCAGCCTTGTTTCCGAGGATGGACTTGATCGTGCGGAAGATCTTAAACATGCCGTCCAGATTGTGAACCCGCTTCAGCACGGTCTGCACTGGATGCGGCCGACCATGGTCACGAGCCTTTTGAACGTAATCCAGAAGAACGTGAACGCGGGCGCGGACTCCATTCCGGTGTTCGAAATCGCGAATATTTATTCCGTGATGGATGTTCGGAATCATCCGGCAGAAGAGCGTATCTGCGCAATCGCGCTCACTGGAAAAAAGGCGGCCCAGACTTGGATGGATGCGGCGCGTGCAGTGACGTTCCATGATCTCAAGGGTTATGTCGAGGCGATCCTGAAAAATGCAGGATGTGCGGACCTTTGTGTTGCGAAGGTTCAAAAAAGCTATTTTGCGGAAGGGACGGCCGAAGAACTCCGGACGTGGCAGACGCCGCTTGCTTTCTTGGGGCAGGTTTCCGTGGAACTTCTTAAAAAATGGGATCTGAAAGAACCGGTTTATTATGCCGAGATCTCGCTTGAGAAGCTTCTCGAACAATCCCAGAAGATTCGCGTGTTTAAGGAATGGCCGAAATATCCCGCGATCGAACGCGATCTGTCACTTGTGGTCAAGGAGTTCGTAAAGGGCGGGGCCCTAATCTCCGAGATTCACGGTATGGGGCAGGGGCTTATCCGGGAAGTGGAGCTCTTCGATCTTTTTCGAGGTGGACGCGTCCCCGAGGGTTATAAAAATCTCGCGTTTCGTATTATCTATCAGTCGGCAGTGCGTACGCTTGTTTCTGACGAAGTCCAAAAACTTCACGATCGAATAGCTCAAGAGCTTGTTCAAAAATACCAGGCATCCTTTCAAACCTAATTCGGAAAACGGAAAACCTCAAACAGTGGATAGTTCCGTTCTCCTTTCGTCGTTTCCCGTTTCGCGAGGATTTCATGGTTCCATCTGACGAGTTATTCAGCCAATCCGAGGTAGAGGATTCCCTCCAAGTGCCGCCGGATGCGCCACTTGCGGTCAGGATGCGGCCGATTTCACTCAACGAGATTATCGGTCAAGAGCATCTCTTGGGGGCCGGAAAACTCCTTCGCAGGACTTTAGAATCCGACCGTCTCTCCTCGCTTATTCTCTATGGGCCGCCAGGCACCGGAAAAACCACGCTCGCGCTTGTGATCGCGCGTCTGACCTCGGCGCGTTACGTTTCGATCAACGCGGTTCTGAGCAATGTCGCGGAAATGCGCAAGATTCAAGAGGAAGCCCGCAAACTTCTGCGCCACTCCAAGCGGAAGACCGTTCTTTTCATTGACGAAATTCACCGTTTCAATAAGGCCCAGCAGGACATCCTGATGCCGGATGTGGAATCTGGTGTTATTGTTCTGATCGGCGCTACCACGCAGAACCCTTCGTTTGCGATCCGCGGACCGCTTCTCTCTCGATCAATCGTTTGTGAACTAAAGCCTCACGACGAATCCCACCTGATTCGCATCATGAGACGGGCGTTAAGCGATAAGGATCGTGGTCTCGGGAACCTCAAGATCGAGATCAAACAGGCAGCTCTGGACCATATCGCGAAGCAGGCCTCGGGTGATGCCCGACGTGCCTTAAACGCGCTCGATGTTGGCGCGATGACAACACCTCCCGATGAAAAAGGCATCATCCATTTCACGGCATTGGTTGCGGAGGAATCTTGCCAGAAAAAGATCGTTCATTATGATTGGGACGAAGATTTTCATTACGATACCATTAGTGCCTTTATCAAAAGCCTGCGCGGCTCGGATGTGAATGCCGCGATCTATTGGCTCGCCAAGATGCTTTATGCGGGGGAGGATCCGCGGTTCATTGTGCGTCGTCTCGTCATTTTTGCAAGCGAGGACATAGGGAATGCGGACCCTCAGGCCTTGATCCTTGCGACGAGTGGGTTCACAGCGATGGAATTTGTCGGGATGCCGGAAGCGCGTATCATCCTTGCCCAGGTTGTGACGTATCTTGCTCTTGCACCCAAAAGCAATGCCAGCTACATGGCGATCGAGCGTGCGACCGAGGATGTTCAGAGCCAAAAGACTGAGCAGGTGCCTCAGCATCTTCGCTCTACGGCCTATCCGGGAGCCAAAGACATGGGACACGGAAAAGGCTACATTTATCCGTACGACCACCCCGGACAAAAAATCGATCAATCGTACATCGAGAAATCCGCGAATTACTACACGCCAAATTCTGTTGGGTATGAAAAAATCCTCCGAGAGCGTATAAAAGATCTTCCTAAGACATTCTTTGACGCGTAGCTGGTCGTTTTTCGAGTCATTGAGCGATTATTTCCGTGTTTCTATGTGACATCCTTTATTCTAATTGTTGGTAAATTTATGGCCCTTTTTGGCACACTTGGAGCTAATTAAAGCTATTATTGCTATATATATTTATATAATGCGCCATTATTAGTCATATCAAATTATATTGATTTGTTGCATTGACAAAAGGGTACTGTTGAGTTATGTTTTCTGTAGAGACAGTCGAAATATTTTTGGCAATAGCTGAGCAATGCTGAATCAAAGGAGACGCGAAAATGACACGCGGGTTGTGTGGAGTCCGAAGTGCAAAAGTGAGCGGGCGAGGCGCGCCTTTTACGTTTTGCATCGTTTACCCAAGCGACATTCTCTCGGGTTATATGTCCCCGAAGCTTCACCGGGAACTTCGCCGTACGGAGCGCTCTAGGAAACAGAGAATGTTGTAAGCAAGTTCCACTATTCAACACGCGAGAGTGGCGGGGTTGATGTTTTGGCAACGGAGGTTCGATTGTCTTTTGAATGTCGCAGGGTCGCGGGTGCGTTTTTTTGAGCTTTTTTGTCTGGTTTTTAAAGTGCTGGCAAAATAAATTTGGTGGGAGGATTTAAATGAAAAAGGGACTAAGGGTGGTTGCGATGATCACCTTAGTTTGCTTTCTCACAACACAGAGTATGTGGGGAGCCCCAAGTGCCGGCATCGAAATGGCTGGCTCAAGGGAGTTGCCCGCCTATCTGAGCATTGATGTTCCCGTGGAACTTGGTACTGTGGACGCACTTTATGAAGCGCCCGCTGGTGCTAATCCGCAATTCATTCTGCACATCCAGAATGCCCATGCCAACTATCAGGCCCAGATGAAAATCAAGCAGCTTCTCCAGTATATGAACAAGAAATATGGCTTCAAGACCATTTTTGTGGAAGGTGCCTCCGAAAAACTCAATGCGGATTATTTGCGTCTTTTCCCGGACCAGGAACGCAATCTCAAGCTTTGCGATGAACTTGCCAAACAGGGCGAACTCACGGGTGTCGAGCTGTTCCTGATGGAGCAAGGAACAGAGTCCGGAGCATGGAGCCCGGAATCCGGTATAAAAAATACGGGAAAGGGATCTGCTTTAAACCATGTATCCGGCTTACACCGGCCCAGTAACGCCGTTGAGGCACTCGGTATCGAAGAGGCTGTTCTATACAAAGCGAACTATGATGCACTGAAAAAAGTCTTTGGTGCCGAGACTGATGTGAATCGTTTCTTCCAAGGATTCGATGCCAAACTTGACCATGTTGCTTCCAAGACCTTCAGCCCCGAAACCCGGGGGCTCATCGCGGATTGGAAACGTTTCGAACAGGGCCGCCGGGACTTCATGCCGTTTGTGAAGGGCCTTGCCAAGAAATCCAAAAAAATCATGAATGTTGATCTCGAATGTCTTTTCGCGCAGGTCGGCTGGCCGCAGATATCGCGCCTTCTTGTCATCCAGCAAATGGAAAAAAACGTGAATAAGACAAAAGGAGTTGAGGAACAGTTCGCACTTCTTAAAGATCTCCGCACCAAGGGCGTCTCCAAAGAGCTCCTTGCCACGCTTGAGAATTTTACTGAAGGTACCATTGCCGTTGGGAAGGCGACGCACGAAGTTTCACCGCGCGAGATCCTGGAACGCTTGGCCTCAGAGGCCGAGCCCAAAGGTTTTAAGTTCAGCGATTATCCTGCGTTCAGCCTTTATGCCGGTTATGTCACTCTCCGGTCTGAACTGGATCCCAAGACCCTTTATGAGGAAATAGAGTATCTTTTTATGCAGATGCTCGATACCTTGGCCAAGGAGCCTCAGCAGAAGGCGCTCCTGGCCCTTTACAGGGATGGCGAACTTTTGCGCAAACTTCTTCATCTTGAGCTCAATCGTACCCAATGGCGCCAAGCCGTCGAAGCTAAGGAAAGAATTGCTGTTCCATCGCTCGTCTCGCGTCTGAAAGACGCTGTCATCGCCTCCGGGGATGCCGCTGTCCGGAAAGATCAGCAGGTCATGCCGAAAGCTTTTTCCGGCAAGATGGATGAGCTTTTTACCGCTGGCCTTGAGTTCTATGATTATGCCCACAAGCGTGAGGCCGTTTTCTACAAGGAAATGCAGACCGCCATGACCGAGCGCAAGATCACCAAGGCCATTTTGATCACCGGTGGTTTCCACACCGATGGCATGAGTGATCTTTTCCGCGAGAACGCGATCAGCTATGGCATCGTTACACCGCGCCTCTCCGAGAAGTCTGATGAGAGGTTCTATCGCACCACGATGCTCCAGGATCGCAAACACCTTTTTTCTGTTTCATACCTTGAGATGGCCTCAAAGCTTATGAGAGATGCCGCTCTAGCTGCTCAAGGCATTCGACTCGGGCAGGTCTATGCCGTAATTTTTAATGCAATGATGAAAGCCGGCACAACGGACATTGATGCGGTTGCAACTTTCAACCGATCCGAACTTGCAAAAAGAAAACACATTAGCTTGGTTCGGAAAACCGACGCGAGGGGAAGGCCAATTAAAGACCGCTACAGGATCGTCAGGACAATGGATGAAATTTCTCCAAACATCCTGCCCCAAGTTGTTCGGACCTCCACGACTGTCCCACCCCGCTTCGATGCGAATCAGTTAGATAAGAATCAGATCGTAAACATACTTTTGCCTCGTGGTCCCGATGGCAAGAAGCTCGCGCCCAATACGAAGGTAGAAGCAAGAGTGGTTTCACGCCGTGATGACGGTGTTATATTTCAGATTATGGGATCGGTTGGTGGCGAGTATTACTTTAGCGTTTTAAAGTGGAAAATCACTCAACCGATTGTTGTTAAAGCGGTTAAGATAACTCAAGATGCCGTGAACGGATTTTTTGAGAAACTCCATAACCTGCTGAATTGGAGTTGGTTAGGGACAATTAACTTCAATTGGCTAAACGGTGGCGGCGACACGAGATTGAATGGTGCGCGTACACTTATCCGTAATGATGAGCTCATTGGAAGAGTCTTCCCAGGGGGGCAGGCGCGGGAGACTAATGTTCAATGGCTCAGTGCGTTGTTTGGCACGGCGACTGCTCTTGGGGGAGCGGTGCTCACGGTGCCGGCTTTGGTTGCCACGTGGCCATTGTTCTTCACGGTTATCGGTGTGTGGGCTGTATTAGGTTTTATTGGGTACCGGGTTTTTCCAAGATTGATTAATAGAATTCTGGATTTTGTTTATCGTCTGACATACCGCAAGGAGATTGGTGCCCGCGAACAGGCCCAAAGTGATTCCATGGTCTCCGAGGTTGGTACTCGCTTTGAAGTTCGCCCACAAATGACGATGAGTTCCGAAAATTTGCGGGATGTTGTGACTCAGGTGCGAAAGGATCTCCGGCTTGCGGCTGAGAAAGGGAACGTAAGCCAGCTTCACGTTGCCTGGAACGAGGATCTTAAACAAATGGAGATTCGTGAGGCCACGTTGAATTCGAAAAATGTGTTGAGCGTAACCAATGTTGAGAGGACTGTTCTCTACACTGATAAGGACAACGAGGAAAATTTCGTTTTTCGTCATTATTGGGGTAAACAGACGATTCCTCAGGTCCTTAATATTCCGGCGTATCCCGACTTAGCGGGATTTAAATCGCTTGATGAACTTCTTAAAAATAAAAAATTTTTAATATCAAATCCGAATACGCTTCCCCTCGAAGTCCGCGAAGCTCTTTTTCGCCCTGGGGCGAAGGTGGATTATCAGCAAATATCGGTACAACCGCCCGTCATCCGCTCCGAGGTGAGGATGTTTAAGGATGCCGATGTCGAAGATATTTTGGATGGCAAGCAAACCATTTCGAGCATCGGTGAGGTGTGGGATCTTGTGCATGCCTTTGGTCTTACAACTAGCTTGTCTCCTGAAACGGACGATGAGCGCGTTGTTACGATCTATACCAAATTCGGTTCACGAGAGGTACGGATTATTCCGCATATTGACGGCACAGCCTCGGGATTAACCGTTTTTCTTGGCGATAAGAGTACTTCTCGGGGGAAAAAATTCGAATTTCCGGTGCTTGAGAAAAATAGCGATATCACAAAAGTTTTGGGTGATATTTTTCAGCGTTTTTATTATGGAATTCCTGCTCGCAGTACGCGATCAGCGATGGGTGATCTGATTAAGCTTGCGAAGACCGGAGTTGTACCAGCAATAAATCCGGAGATGTCGTTACGGCCCAATATTGGTCAAACGGTATTGTTGCAAATGGACGATAGGCAATATTGGGTTGGGAAATTGATGTCCGTTAAAGATGATACATTTTTAACCATTTTACCTTTGAATGGTGTTTATCCAGAATCTGAAATGGGTTTGCCATTTCGATTGAGCGAAAACGAGCATGGAAACGCGCCCGTTTTGACAGGGGTTCGGCGGACAGTGCAAACGGCGGAAGTAGAAGTAACTAAAGAGAACCTTATGCGGGGTGAGTTGGAATTGCCGGGCGGATTTGTCCTTAATTTGCAAAAGATCTATGGAGCGGTGGTTGGTATCCGTGGACCGGGCAAAGTAACGCAGACATTTCTGCCGGTGACTGGCGATGTGAGGGGGTATCTCGATAAACTATATTCGGAAGCCGTTTTGCCTAAGGTCATACTTGTTTTTGGCCCCGAAGCACTAGAATTGCCTGCCCGTTCCGAGGCGAGGAAATTGATTGCAGTGGAACAAAAGGTGACACCTCAAGCCGGAGCAGGAGACACCTTAGCGGGGAAAAAATATGATAAGTTGGGGATCCCGGATGTATGGGCACAGTTTGAAAAGGATATGGGGGTATATCAATATGGTCCAGGTACAGGGCGAGAGATGCTTGTGCAATTTACGGATGGGACGATCAAGAAATTAACTTTTAGCCACCATGCGGGCCTTGCCATTGTGTTCAAAGAAGATCTATTAAATCAAGTTTCTCGCTACGACATCGAATCGATCGAGATTCTCGCCCGCTCCGAGGTGAGGAAGGACTTTACCGCGAAAGCTAGGACGGAGTTCATTGCGAGTCTTGAAAACTACTACGGAAAAGGTAATGTTTGGATAACCGTGGGTGAAATCAAGGACGGGAGACCACAAGAGATTATTCTTAAGGTTCGTGTTCCGGAGCAAGGACGTGTCGGACCGTTGGATGCAGAAAAGAATCTGAAAAGAATGGGAAGTCAGGTCATTGGTCCGGCCTATGGATATACAATTGATTTTGAATATGGAATGCCATTTGTAAGGATCGAGATTCCTCAAAATGAAGATGCATATGGCTTCCGGGATGTCTCAATGCGACTTGAGCCGCTCTCCGCGGCGGTAGCTCGTGTAACAAAAAATGTTCAGTCGCCGGTAGAACCGTTCGCGAATTCTGTGCTCAGAGATCTGCCGAAAATGACCAATGATCCCAACGCTTGGAAAGCCATCGGATTTTTGGTGGGTGAATTTGCTAATCTGTTCAGATCTCCGGACTATCTTCCGAGCCTCCCGGGGAGACGTCTTATCGAAAAGAAGCTTAATGTTGTGGGGAAAATCGAAAATGCCGAGACTGCCAAGAATGCAATGAATGTAATCACGGCCCTGTCTCCCAATACCTTTTCGCCCACTTCACCATGGACCATGGTGTTTCCGGCGGCTCAGAAAAGTGGTTTTTGGGATGCGAATGGAAGGCTTCAGATTTCCCGTTCCGAGGTGAGGCCGAAAGAAGTAGAAGAACGGCAGACATTCGCAAAAAAAGTCTGGACCTTTTTGACCTCTACGGCAAAGAATCGTGTCATTCAAACGAAATTCATCATAAGCTGCCGGCACTTGGAGAATCTGTTCGGACAAGTTGTTGTGCCGGCGGGAGATCCGAAGTTTTTGACGGTCCCAAAAGTTGCGATGATGCTTGAGGTTTTGGTGGCGTTAAAGGCCGGCGAACTGAATTGGAATAAATTTCTGCAGCTTGTCAAGACCATTATGGCCAACAAGATCATGGCCGTTTCGGATACGGTTGGCGGTACGGTAATCACGATGACCGACCTGCCGTCCGATGCGGAATGGGACAGTGTGGCGCTCTTGCTCGGAATGAACCCTCATGTACTGATACGGTTCGTGGTGATTAATGACCAGTTGAGCAGGGCACAGAAAGACGTGGCGAAACAACGCGTTTCTGAGATTCGTAAGATGCGAGATCATCAGGAGAAAGAGATTGGCAACGATCGGATTGATATCAAATTTGAGCAATCTGCGAAAGCGGTGGAAGCGGTTAGGGAGGTATCAATCGAGGTTTCCGGAAAGTTGCGCAAACTGGATTCCACCCATGCTCTTAAAAGCGGAGAGCATCTGTCTATTCTGATCCAAAACATGCCAGAGTTACTCGGACATGAGTTCATTGGAACCCAGGTGGAGAGCCGGAAGGGTGATAAGAAGCTTGCGCCGGTTCGCAATCTAATCGCCGTGAAGACGGCGCAGTTAAATGTTACCGATAAAAATATGTCCGCCATGATGCTTCTTAATAAACAGGTGGGGGATAATGTGCTGCAGTTTGTTCGACGGCGGACTGTCAGCTATTTCGGAATTGACGAAAAAAAACTGGCTGGTCTGCTAGAGCTTTGGTCGAGCATGATGCTGACCCGGGAAGCTACCTCCGTGGCGGCGTAAGCTTAAAAGGAATGGTTCCCTGTAACACCCGGTTTTGGATTCCTCCGAAATCGGGGTTTTTTTTGGGTTTGTGCCTGTGGCATTGGGTGTAAAATAGTGCGAGCCATAGGGTCGTGATGGAATGTGCTGGAAAAAGATGGGGCGGGGATTGACAGAGGGGGGCTCGGGAGTATAATACTTGCATGCGAGACTTACGGGTCTCGACTCACCTGCAGAGGTTCGTGGCCACCAGATCCCCACTCGGTCACGAACC
>Ga0265297_10004946_pt1 | contig 21025 bp, 10 predicted proteins | sample Munlanlwell13791_FD_192502 | JGI IMG/M metagenome (GOLD analysis project Ga0265297, IMG submission 192502) | Leachate microbial communities from a municipal landfill in Southern Ontario, Canada - Leachate well 137-91 | ecosystem: Engineered > Solid waste > Landfill > Unclassified | place...
ACCAATGAAATAGAGCCGCCCGGCCGGGCGGCTCTTTGATCATAAGAAAACTGGCATCACCGGTTTTTCATACATTCAGACCATTGGATATTTTTTGAATATCTCCGTCGATTTCATCAGGATATCGACGTAGTGCGCTCTTCGGTAGGCGTAAGGTTCCTTGCTCTTATTCATGGATAATTTTCCCTTGAAATCGTTGATGGTTTTGTACCCTTTGGCATCCATCCACTCCTCCAGGGTCTCAATCATCTGGGTAATATGGGCTGCCTTATTCTTGTAAACTGTGCTGACAACCTGAACTGAACTTGCTCCGGCAAGCACCATTTTGATTACATCTGTGCCATCCGAAATACCTCGACTGGCACAGATATCGGCATTGATATTGCCAAAAAGCAGTCCGGCAAACCGTAGTGTGATCTGGTAATCCTTTTCATGGGTAAGATCGAACGGAAAGTAAAACTCTTCGTTTTCAATGTTGATTTCAGGTTGGAAAAAGCGGTTGAAAATTACGACTCCTTCGGCACCTGCTTTATCAACCTGGGCAATAAAGTTAAGCGGATTCGCATAAAATGGAGAGAGCTTGATACTGATCGGGATCTTCACCAACTTCTTCAATTTTTTCAGGATTGAAATCTGATGCGACTCAATTTTGGAACTGTCATTTGACGCATCGGTGGGCACATCGTAAAAATTGAGTTCAAGACCTGCAATACCCGTCTTTCCCAACTGAACTGCGTAATCTTGCCAGGATTGATCATAAATCGCATTGAGGCTCGCGAATACAGGAATGTTAACTGATTTGATCAATTTCGTGAGGTTGTACAGGTGTTCGCCCGCACCGGCGTGCTTGATTTCCGGGAAGATATTGCCCATCTCCGCGTTTCGGTAACTGTATTCACCAACCTGATCGTCGAGTTGGATCTGTTCCAGATTGATTTGTTCTTCGAAAAGTGAGCGGTAAACGATGGCGGCAACTCCGGCCCGTTCAATTTTTTTGATAGCGTTGAGATCTTCCACAAGGCTTGAAGCCCCAAGGATAATAGGATTTTTTAACTCAACCCCCATGAATGTTGTTCTAAGATCTGCCATAATTTTATAGGTATAATAGTTGTTATTATTTGCCGCACACGACCCCCTTCGAAAGAGGATGAGGTTTTTTTACCTACCGGGAAAGTACCAAAGCAAGTTGTTTCTTTTCAATAGGATACTCAGTGACTGTTTAAATTTTACAATTTCTTTTTTCAGTTAAAATTCTTTACGAAATTCTTTGTGAAACCTTTTTGATTTTATACGAAGGTGCCTTTTGTTTTGTTATGAAAAACAGGAGTAAATTTTCCGGACTGATTAGAAATAGATCAAAAGGTTCATCGACAGGGTAACTCCCACCATCACAATGGAAACCATGGTCATCAGCTTAATCAGAATATTGAGACTCGGACCGGAGGTATCCTTGAACGGATCGCCAACTGTATCACCAATAACGGCTGCATTGTGACAAGGACTTCTCTTTCCACCCAGATTTCCCTCTTCGATATATTTTTTCGCATTGTCCCAGGCCCCACCCGCATTGGCCATGAAAACCGCAAGGATGAATCCGGTTACCGTACTTCCGAGGAGCAGTCCCATGACCCCGGGTATCCCAAAGAGAACACCCACTGCGATCGGTATGAAGATGGCCAGGAGGGCGGGAACCAGCATCTCTTTTTGCGCGGCTTTGGTGGAAATTTCTACACATTTGGCATAATCAGGCTCAGCGGTACCTTCCATGATTCCCAATATTTCGCGGAATTGCCTTCGTACTTCGTCCACCATTTTTTGAGCCGCACGTCCAACTGCATTCATCGTCATGCCGCAAAAAAGAAAGGCCGACATTCCTCCAATAAAGGCGCCTACCAGCACCAATGGATTCATGAAAGTTACATCAAAGGCAGCTAAAACATCGATCAAATTCCCTCCTTTGAGTCTGGCAGTCAAAGCATGGTCCGGATGAAAATTGACCATTCCGATCCGTGCTTCTTCCAAAAAAGAGGCGAGCAAAGCCAGCGCTGTCAAAGCAGCCGAACCGATGGCAAATCCTTTACCGGTAGCAGCTGTGGTATTTCCCAGCGAGTCGAGGGCATCGGTACGCTTGCGCACCTCGGCGCCTAATTTGCTCATTTCGGCGTTGCCTCCGGCATTGTCTGCTATGGGGCCGTAGGCATCGGTAGCCAAAGTTATGCCGAGGGTGGAGAGCATTCCAACCGCGGAAATGGCGATTCCATAGAGCCCCATGCTAAAATCTTTCATGTGCCAGCCCGCAGCAAAGCCAAAGGAGAGGATGATGGCAGCGCCAACGATGAGGACAGGAAATGCTGTCGACATCATTCCTGTTCCAATGCCCGAGATAATAACGGTTGCTGCGCCGGTTTTAGAGGATGAAGCTATTTTTCGGGTTGGACTGTACGAGGAGGAGGTATAATATTCAGTGACCTGACCGATGCCAATCCCTGCAAGCAATCCGGCGATCATGGCCATCCAGATGCCCGTATAATTGGGCAGTTTCAGCCAGTACAAAATCACCCAGGAGAGAATGGCAATGCCTGCCGCAGCACTGTTGACGCCAATACCCAAGGCCCGTAGCAACTGTTTTTGGGAAGCCCCCTCTTTGGTGCGCACCAGAAAAATCCCCATGATGGAGAGGATGGTCCCAACGGCAGCTATCAGCATCGGTGCAATCACCGCTTTGAATTGCATGTTGACACCCAATGCGGCGAATCCGGCTGCCCCCAATGCTGCGGTTGAAAGTACAGCACCGCAATAGGATTCATACAAATCTGCCCCCATTCCGGCAACATCGCCAACATTGTCGCCAACATTGTCGGCAATGGTAGCAGGGTTCCTGGGATCATCTTCAGGGATACCAACCTCTATTTTGCCCACGAGGTCTGCCCCTACATCGGCTGCTTTGGTGAAAATTCCTCCACCTACCCTGGCAAAGAGCGCCTGTGTGGAGGCCCCCATTCCGAAGGTCAAAGTGGTGGTGGTGATGATATTCAGATTGGCGCCGTCGAGCGTCGCACCGGCCGGATAGATCACGTTCAGAATGATAAACCATGCGGATATATCGAGCAATGCCAGGCCAACCACCACCAAACCCATAACTGCGCCACTACGAAAAGCAACCACCAGCCCCTTGTTTAATGATTGATTGGCGGCATGAGCGGCACGTGCGGAGGCGTAGGTAGCTGTCTTCATACCAAAGAATCCGGCCAATCCTGAGAAAAAGCCGCCTGTCAGGAATGCAAATGGTACGAATGGATTTTGAATCTTCAGACCGTATGCCAGTAAGGCGAAGAATAGCGCCAGAAGGACAAAGACAAGGGATACAATTTTGTATTGCTGACGAAGGTAAGCCATCGCGCCAATTCGCACATGATTGGCAATTTTTTTCATTAAGTCGTTCCCTTCGCTGTAACTCATCATGTCACGGTAGAAATAATAAGCAAAACACAAGGCGACAATCGATGAGATTGGAATCACCCAAAAAATTGGATCAATCATGTTGTTTTGATTTCGTTAATTATTGAATATAAGTTAGATGGGCAGCTTGTAGATACCCAAATCACTATCAAAGTTGCCGAAAAAATATCAACAAATCAGATGTTTAATATTAAGATAACATTAATTCATATGTGGTTGATATATAAATGTATATAGATAATTAAACATGTTATTTGCCATTGACTGTGCCTTACATTTGTTAAGAAAGTTGATGTCAACTTTTTATTTATTGAACTAAATAAAGGGAATAAAATGAATGTCTCATTTTCCCAAGATTTGACCCCTCTAAATCTCCCCGAGGGGAGACTTCAGATTCGTGTTCAGGTCAACATCAGTACTGAAATCCCGTCCTCTGGAGGGGTTGGGGGAGGTCAAATAATGAGCAGATATTATTTTCTTCTTAATACATTTCGACCGAATTTTTATAAATTTGGATCGAATCCATCGTCGTGCAATCCGAACGGCCAGATACTATTAACTAAATTTCATGAAAATACTAAGTCTATCATTTGGTGCAACTTTAATTTTAATTGTTGCCTATGTAAACCTCTTTGCACAAGCTGATAGCAGTCCGCACCTGTATGTTTTCAATTTGAAGTGCGAAAGTCTTGTAAATCCTTTGGGTATTGATCTTTCATCACCACAGTTGAGTTGGGAGTTGAATGCTTCATCCAGAAACCAAAAACAGTCGGCCTACCAGGTCGTCGTATCTGACCAGGAAACTGAGTTGGAATGGGATCGGCGGAATTATTGGGATTCCGGAAAAACCTTTTCGAACCAAACCGCTAACATTCCATACCAGGGAAAATCATTACCATCACGCTTGAAGCTCTATTGGAAGGTGAGGGTTTGGGATGCATCGGACAAACCCTCAGCGTGGAGCCCTGTCGCATCGTGGGAAATGGGTTTTTTGAATAGTTCAGATTGGCAGGCAAAATGGATTGGAGTGGGGGAGGACCAATTCCCTGATTCTACTGGAACCGGCCCGGCGCCCTATTTCAGAAAAGCGTTTAAAGCGGATGCCAAAATTGTTTCAGCCAGGATGAGGGTTTGCGGACTTGGATATTACGAACTGACATTGAATGGCGATAAAGTTGGTGATCAGGTGCTTGCGCCCGCTCAGACAAATTATGACCGGCGAAAGTTACAGAAACTGATCTATTACCATGAAGATCAATCCCGGCAACGGGTGCTCTACAACACTTTTGATGTGACCCGACAGTTGAAACAAGGCATTAATGTTGTAGGTATGGTACTTGGCAACGGATGGTATAACCAACGCGACAGAAGTGTTGAGGGTTGCATGTGGTACAATACGCCAAGGTTGCTGTTTCAATTGGAGATAATTTACAGCAATGGACAAAAACAGCTTGTCTGTAGCGATAAAACCTGGAAAATGACAACTGGTCCAATCCGGCATGATGGAATATTTACCGGCGAATTGTATGATGCGGGAAGGGAATTGGGAGCTTGGGGAAATGTTGACTACGACGATCAAAAGTGGCAAATGGCGAAAGAGGTCAACACACCTACCGGGAATCTGCAGGCGCAGTTGGCCCCACCTGATAGAATTACCAGAACTATTCGTCCAACCTATTTGAATACCAATGCATCCGGAAGCTGCCTCTTCGATGCCGGAGAAATGATTTCGGGTTGGGTAGAGGTCAAAATGCACGGTCACGTTGGTGATACGGTTCGTATCAGGTACATCGAAGAGCTTGGAAGGGATTACCATCAAATCGATACCTATGTTTTAAAAGGGATTGGTGAAGAGACCTATGAACCGCGGTTTACCTGGCATGCTTTCAGGCAGGTGGAGATCAGCGGACTGAAATATGCTCCTAAAGCGGAGGAGTTGCTTGTAAAAGTGGTTCATACGGATGTGGCGCAGGCAGGCTATTTTGAATGTTCCAATCCCCTCTTCAACCAGATCTATCAGAATTACCTGAGGACCCAATTAGGAAACCTTCACGGTAGTATAAGCAGTGATTGTCCACACAGGGAACGATTGGGATATACGGGAGATGGACAGGTGGCAGTTGAAGCGGCCATTTGCAATTTTGATCTTACCCGATTTTACCAGAAGTGGTTTCTGGATATGGAGGATGCGCGTAACCACAGAATTGGTTATGTTCCGCATACGGTGCCTTTCGGTGGAGGCGGGGGTGGTCCGGCATGGGGTTCTGCCTATGTCATCATGCCTTGGGAATACTACCGTTATTATGGTGACAAAAATGTTCTTAAAACCCACTATGATAGGATGAAGCAATGGGTGGAATACCTTGAAACCCGTTGTGATTCAGTTGGTATAGTCGTCAGGGAAGAGCCCAAAGGCTGGTGCCTGGGCGATTGGGCAACTCCCGAAAAAATCAAGCTTTCACCCGAATTGGTCAATACTTGCTATTATTACCATGTGACAGATCTGATGTCAAAGATAGCGGCCGTACTGGGAAATAGGAAGGATGAAAATTCGTTTAAAATACTGGCCGGAACGATCAAAGACAACATCAACAAGAAATTTTACAACAAAAAGACAGCTTGTTACCTCGACGGGAAACAGGGTGCCAACCTCTTTCCCATGGTTTTCGGTATAACACCGGCCGCTGAGCGATCAAAGGTTTTTGAAACGATCGTCAAACTTCTGGAGCGGCAGAAAAACCATTTTGATACCGGTATTCTTGCAACACCGATGTTGCTTAAGGTGCTCACAGAACATGGGCGGGCCGATTTGGCCTATGAAGTAATGAACCAGAAAGATTTTCCAAGTTACGGCAATTACATCATTGGCAAAAATGCGACCACTCTTTGGGAAGACTGGAATGGTGCAAGTTCTCATTCCCATCCGATGTATGGCAGCGTCGTTGCCTGGTTTTTTACCGCCCTGGCTGGTATTTCGCCCGATCCACTCCTTCCCGGGAAACCGGATTTTGTAGTTAATCCATTTACAGACAATGAACTGAATTATGCTTCGGCTTCATACAATTCGGTTTATGGGATGCGTTCTTCCTCCTGGAAAAAGGAGAAGGATGGTCTGGTTTTAACGGTAGAAATACCGGTTAACAGCAGTGCGACCATTCATTTTCCATGTGCGAAACCTGAACAGATAGAAGAGAATGGTCATTCTATCATGAATTCCACTGAGTTCAAATTCCTGGGTAAGGAAAAAGGAAAGGTTCTTTTCAGGGCGGGATCCGGAAAATATAGGTTTGAGGTGAAGAATAAGCAATAGGGCATAGAGCATGGGGCATAGGGCATTTATGTTGAAGAAATGGCAATAATGCATCTTTACCGCGTAGCGGTTGAAGTATTGTAGAAATTAATAACGCAGTGCCATTACCGCGTAGCGGTTAAAGATTAATTGAAATCCGGAGGTTTGGATATTTTATGCGACCAAATCTTTAACCGCTACGCGGTAACCGACAATTGTTCACTAAATTTCTACAATACTTTAAACCCTACGGGTTACAAAATGATTTGGTAAATAATTGATGGGTAGATGTCTAAATGATTTTTGAAAAATTTGATATGATGATGAAGAAATTACTGAAAGGGGTGATGATTGGTTTTGGTGTGTTGCTGTTTTGCACAATATTGTTTGTTGGCTCACTCTATTCCTATTTTATCTACCGGAACAATCAACCTTTCGGGCAAATGAAAACCTCCTTCGAACCTGGAAAACTAGGTCGAAATGTAGTTCCCTTCATCGGGACAGGCGGTTATTATTGGGTCTGTGCAAATAATTTCCCTGGTGCTTCCATGCCATTTGGAGTCGTCCGGCTTAGCCCTGATACCGAGTCATCGATTTTTCGGAAGCAAGCTTTGAATACTTCCGGATACTATTACCCCGATAATCAAATTATAGGTTTCAGTCATACCCGGTTGAGCGGTACCGGGGCTACCGATGGTGGTCATTTCAGAATCATTCCGGCGACAAATGAAAATGGCTGGAAGGATTACCTGGAGGGTCGCTATTCCTCGTTTCGCCACGAGAATGAACGTGCCTTTCCCGGATATTATGCTGTAAAGCTGGATCATCCGGATGTTTTGGCCGAATTCACTGCCACCATGCGGACCGGAATACACCGGTATACCTTTTCAACCGATGTAGAGCCACATCTATTGCTGGATGTTTGCAGCGTGCTCGGCGACAAGAATGTCGAGGGAGGCAGTGTGATAATCGATCCAAACAAAATGGAATTTTCGGCTGAGGTAAGTACGTTCGGTACCTTTGCAAGCAGGTATGGCGGGATTAAAGTCTACCTGTTTGGACGGTTTGATCGGACATTTACGAAATCGGTGATCATGGAGGGGCTTTCCCAGGTGCCAGACCAGTATCATGGTTTAGGAAAGAGCCTGGGAGTTGATTTTAAATTTGCCAAAAACGGACAACCCCTGGGCTTAAAGATCGGAATTTCACACGTGAGCATCGAAAATGCCAGGCAAAACCTTGAAAGTGAAACCGGTGGATTAAGCTTTGAGGCATTGGTCGAGGCAGGAAAGGAAAAATGGGAAGAGAAGCTCTCATTGATTGAACCGGAGTTTGACAATGAGAAGATCAAAACAATATTCTATACAGCCCTATATCGGTCTTTTCAAATGCCTACCCTGTTTCAGGATGTAAATGGCGATTACTTCGGGTTTGACAAAAAAGTGCACAAAACCGAAGGATTCAACTACTATACCGACCTTTCCCTTTGGGACACTTTCAGGACACTGCATTCCCTCTATATGCTGATTGCCACGAAAGAGCAGCGCGACATGCTGGTCTCCTTGGTAAAAATGAAGGAGCAAGGCGGGTACTTGCCCAGATGGCCTTCCGGCAACGGATATACCGGCTCCATGCTTGGCTCACCGGCCGACATGGTAATCTCTGAATCTTACCAGAAGGGAATACGTGATTTTGACGTAAAAAGCGCTTACGAAGGAATGAAATTCCTGGCTTTGAACCATACGCCCAAGGGTTCGAGGTATGGTGGCCGGAGTGGAATTGAGGCATACAACAAATATGGCTATTGTCCGACCGATCTGATGGACAAGGCTGTCTCCCGAACCCTCGAATATGCGTGGGCCGACCATGCCATTGCCATTCTGGCTGATTCGCTTGGTTACGCAGAGGATGCAAAGCTATTTTACAAGCATGCACAGTATTATAAGAACGTCTGGAATCCGGCCACAAGGTATTTTCAGTCGCGCGACACAAAGGGAAGCTTTTCCAAAGCCTTCGACCCGCTGCGGTTGTCCTATTTCGATACCAATGGCAAATACACCAAGGATTTTGTGGAGGGTAGTGCACTGCAGTGGCGGTTCGCTGTACCCTATGATCCACAGGGCCTTATCACCCTTTTCGGCGGTGATGAAGCCTTTGCCAGCGCACTCAACGATTTTTTCGAAAAGTCGGATCCAACCATGGGTAGCTGGAATCCTGGTTGTTACTATTGGCATGGCAACGAGCCGGATATTCATTCGGCCTATCTCTTCAATGAGGCGCACCGTCCTGATTTGACACAAAAATGGTCGGGATGGATTCTGGACAACAAATACGATGTAAATGCCGGAGGGGTTGATGGAAATGACGACGGCGCCACCCTCTCATCGTGGTATCTCTTTGCCTCGCTGGGCCTTTATCCGATTGCAGGTTCTGATTATTATGAGTTGGGAACCCCGTTGTTCAAACATGCAACCATTCACATGGGCGGCAGGATACTCGAAGTAGTATGTGATAACTACGCACCTAACAACAGATTTGTATCAAAAATCTTGCTAAATGGCAAGCTTTTGAATGGTTTTAGGCTAAACCACAAGGAGATAGCCAGTGGTGGAGTTTTAAAGTTTGAGATGAGCTTTCTGCCTGTACGAAATGTCAACCACTGAGTAGCAACTACACCATTATTTTTCTCAAAAAGAGCAATATTTTAAAGTATAATGATGAAATTTTAACCCATTCCTATGTTTATTTGCTTGTTTTCGAAATATTTTAAAATATTATCGCAAAATATCATCTATTAAGGATTTTTAACTAATATTGTATAGTTTTAATCTAAATTAGTTAATTTTAATAACGACAGGGACTCCATTTTAAGTATCAAAACTGTATTTCGTGGGGAATTACCATTGATTTCATACCGATATTAAGTAATAACTAACTACTTGTTCTTTTCGCTACGCTTGGATTCTAATAACAACTAAAATAAGTACTTGATTTTCTAACAATTAATTCTAAATGTCATTCTATGAAAAGAAAATTTAAATTAGCCGGCTTGCTATTTTTAGGGTTGATTCTTTTTGTTACTTGTAAAAAAGAAACACCCCTTCCAACAGCCTCTTTTACTTACTCTGTTACTGGTAATACGGTTACTTTTTATGCCCAGGTAACCAACGACAGTAAATATGAATGGGATTTTGGAGATGGAAGTTACATCAATACCATTCACTCCCCGGTTCATGCCTATTCGGCTTATGGGGTTGATTATTCCGTCAAGTTGACCATTATTGGTCCTGGCGGTTCTACTACAGTTTCAGGTAAAGTCACGATTCCGCCCAAAACCAAGATGCAGTTACTTACAGGCGGGCTGGCCGGATCGACCAGCAGTAAAAAATGGAGGCTTAGTTCTTCTGCCCCTTCATTCCTTATTACCGCTGCAACAGCGAATTTCCAACCTGTAGTAAAAGATTATCCTGGCAGTGTCCTGGGCGCAGTTGGATTGGCAATGGTCTATACCGATGAGTATATATTTAAGGGTGATGGCAATTTAACCATTAATTCAAAAGGTGGGGGAATAATGGCTGGTTATGTCTATTGTTTGGCAACCGGTACTAAAATTGTTCCTAACCCGGATGCTGCTGGGGCGGGTCTTGCTTATGCAAAACCTTTCGTTACCCCTCCCGGAGCAACCTTTGCGATCAACGAGGGCAAGAACTTTACATTAACGACAACCCTGGATGGTAAAACGCCACTGACTACAACTTACCCTGGTGTTACAACTTTGAGTTTTACAAAAGGAGGTTTTCTTGGAGTTATGGACTTTAAAAGCGAGTGTATCATCCAACAACTGACAGATACGAAAATGGTTGCCAATGTTTTTGTGTCAACAGTTTATCCGGGCTTGATAGGTACTCCGAATATGGCATTAACGCTGACATTTGAAGTAGCGCCATAAATGTTTTGGGTTGAGCATGTTCGCATTCTTGCCCGATACCCTTAATTGAAAAAATAAATACAAAATTTAGCAATAATTACAACTAACAAAAATTATTTATGATGAAGAGAAAAATGCTTAAAGCAATGTTTCTGTGCATTTTAATGGTTGTATCAAGCGGCCTGTTTGCTCAGAATATTGTCACAGGTAATGTCAAGGATGATACCGGGCAAACTTTACCGGGTGTCAGTGTCGTAGTAAAAGGAACAACCACCGGTACAGTGACTGATATAAATGGCAAATTTTCGTTGTCTGCACCTGCCAATGCCACGTTGTCATTCTCCTTCGTAGGCATGCAGACCAAGGAGGTAGCGATCGGGAATTCTCGAAAGATTGATGTTACCTTGGTTGCGAGTACCATTGGCGTCGATGAGGTTGTCGTTACAGCCCTTGGTATTTCACGCGAAAAGAAATCGCTGGCCTATTCCGTATCGGAGGTAAAAGGCAATGAATTAACCAAGGGTGCCGGTTCCAATGTGCTTAAAGCGCTGGACGGTCGTGTGAGTGGGGTCAATTTTACTCAAACCAGCTCCGATCCTGCAGGTTCCGTTTTTGTCACAATCCGTGGGGCGACCAGCCTGAACATTACCCAATCTACTGTTGCGAGCCAGCCACTTTATGTCATTGACGGTATTCCATTAGGTACAACTTCTGTTGATAACAGGAATGGAGCCGATTTTGGCAACCTGCTGTCGCAAATCAATCCGGAAGATATTGAGAGTATCTCCATCTTGAAAGGAGCAAGTGCCGGTGCACTTTATGGTTCTGCTGCCGGTAACGGGGTCATCATGATCACCACCAAGTCCGGTAAAGGTGGCAAAAAAGGAATCGGGGTGTCTGTCAATACATCAATAATGTGGGACAAACCCTTTAATTTCTTTACTACCCAACTACTCTATGGTGATGGTATCCGTGCCTCGTCCATCTACACATCAGGTTACGATTGGGGCGCCAAATTTGCTGATTTTACCAATGCACCCATCGATGGATACAATACTTTAACACAAAGGATTGAGACAAAGCTCTTTGCCCCAACAAGGGAAAACAGGCTTCAGGAATATATGCAAACAGGAGCTACACGAAATTACAATGTCAGTGTGACAGGCAACTACAAGGATGGGGCATTTCGTTTCTCTATTGGCAAAATGTCAAATGTAGGAGTCATGCCAAACAACTCTACTGAGCGTATGAACGCCAGCCTGAGTGCGGAATACAACATCACCAAAAAATTGAAGATCTCTGTTAACAGTAATTACATGGGTCAATTTACGCCCAACAAGACCTCTTCCAACAGTGATGTTATTGAAGAGATGACCATGGATTTCCTGGGCCGCCTCCAGCCTATCAAGGAGATGAAGACCGTATGGAAAACCGGTTTCGAAGGGCAATTACAAAATGCCCCTTTCTACAAACCTGATGGTACGCCGATGTTGGATAACCCATACATGTACGCCTATTCTGAAATCAATACCTACCGTAAAGACAACTTTTTCGGAAAGGTGCAATTGGATTATGAGATCATAAAAGCCTTGAAATTCATGGTTCGGTCGGGTATTGATTATACCGGGAACAATTATGAATACAAAAGGGCCAAGGACTTTGTGGACAGTAACAAAAGGGATGGTAAATATTCTGTTAATCAGGGGAACGGGCTAAGTGTTCAAAATGATTTGATGTTGGTTTGGAACAAGGAGATTGGAAAATTTTCGACCAATGCAACTGCCGGATATAATTATGCATACAGCAATTCTTACAGCTATTCGGCCAACGCAGAAAAACTGGTTAGGGTAAATGATTATTCATTGGGTAATGCCGTAGCCGGAACATTGACCTCCAGCAGTGGTTGGGGTATCGGGAAATCCCAAAGTTATTATGCAACGGGACAGGTAGGTTATGCAAATCAAATATTTGTTGATGTATCTGGACGTTATGACAAAAGCGGTATCCTGGAAGAAGATAAGAACCATCATTTTTATCCCTCAGCTTCTTTAAGCTGGCTTCCCTCCACAACATTCAAACTGCCTGAAGCCATCAGTATGCTGAAATTGAGGGCTGGTGTCGCACAGGTAGGTCACGGAATCGGCACTCCTCGTAGTAACAATACATTCAGTTTTAGTCCCATCGATTATGGCACTGCAAAAATCGTAAATATAGGCGGTTCACTGGTTGACCCAAAGATCAAAGCTGAGGTTACAACATCCTACGAAGGAGGATTCGATCTATCATTGTTTAAGAACCGTGTTTCAGCAGAGTTTACGGTATACAAAAAAGTGCACGAAAATCAACAGGGCGCTATTCCAACATCTCCCGGTATCGGATATGGTGGAATGTTAACCAACGTCGGTACTGTTGAAGCAAATGGTTATGAAGTCTCTCTAAATCTGGTACCTGTACGTACCAAAGATTGGAATTGGGACCTTGGTTTCAATTTTAGTCAGGTGACCTCTAAAATTACTGAACTTTCTAAGGAGTATGTACCCAATGGCCAAACCTTTTATGGCAATGGTCCCAACATCGACCTCCGCCTTGCAAAGGGTGAGGTAATTGGGACAATGTGGGCCCATCAGGTGTTTACGACCATGCCTGCTACCAGCAAGTATGCCGGTATGATCGTCCTGGACAACAACGGTGAGTGGAAATATTCAAATGCCGAGAAAGACCGTCAATCCATTGGAAATTACAACCCTGATTTTATATTGGGCGCACACTCTTCACTTAAATGGAAAAACTTCAGGTTGGGTTTGGTAGGAAGTCTGAGGATGGGTGGTAAATACATCTCCGATATCGAACGTCGTGCAGTAACTGACGGACACTCGTTGTTGACAATTGGTGACAAAGTCAATGGACCGAACCCATGGACAGTCGGAGGACGTGATGCCGAAACAGGCGGTCTGCCTTGGCCCGACGCGAGCAAGATGCCTTATCCACAGCAGGCAGGTTTGGTGGCTACTTACGCCATGTATGGAACACCGGTTCCGATCAGTGATGCCTGTTACTTTAAAGGGGTATGGTTAAAACCTGGCGGAAATCCTGCAAATGATGCGGACTACATTGTGAACGGAGCTGATCCGCTGCAAACTTTCTATGCTGTTCCGGGATTGATCCTGGGGGCGCAATACTGGAGCTTTCCACAATCGCTGCTCCGCGATGCGACCAACTTTAAGCTAAAAGAGATCACTTTTGATTATACCATCCCCAATAAATACTCTTCGAAATATAGAGTTGAGAATATTGTGGTTGGATTTGTTGGCAGAAACATCTTCCAATGGAATGCTGCCGATAAATATGTTGATCCGGAATCGGCATTCGGAGGTATCGGCCAAAACCAGGGTATCGTAGGAAAGGCACTGCCTTCCATCGCATCATATGGTTTCAAAGTATCGTTTGATTTTTAATGTTTAAATTATTGCAAATATGAAAAAACAGATATCCATATTACTCCTGACACTCTTTGCCCTCACAGCCTGTGAAAAACAGCTGCTCAGACAAGATGAGTTGTTACAAAAGCGTGATGCCTTGGAGTCAGCTACTCCCAATTTACTATTATCCTCCATCATCCAACAAAGCGCTTTTGCTTATCAGGGTGAAGGTGGTGCGGGCAACAGGACCCTTTCAGTGACGGTGCAATACATGCAGGGAAACAGAAGCTCCGACGATAATATCCACAAAAGCTTCACAAAACCCAAAAGTGATTTGTACGGGATAACCGGACCTATTAAGCTAATCCAGGCTGCCATTACCGATGTTCACAAACTGGGTTTGAAGAATTATGAAGGAATATTCCTCATCTTTAAATCATTGATGTGGTCTACCGCAACCGATTTGTACGGGGATATTTATTATACGGAGGGATTACGTGGTCAGGATGGAATACTTTTCCCAAAATTTGATGAGCAAAAAAGCATCTACCCTGCATTGATCCAAAATCTCAAGGATGCAACTCAATTGCTAACAGAGGGAACCGATGTGATAGATAAGAACTCAGATATCCTTTACGGTGGTGATAAATCAAAATGGATAAAGTTTGCCAATTCACTTCGTCTTAGATTGTTGATGAGGGAAAGTAAAAATCTAACTGGCGCCGCAGGTGAGATTGCTGCAGTTGCAGCCCTTCCTTTGATAAGCACAGTTGCTGAAAATGCTTCCATTGCCTACCTTCCGGGCGACAGGTCCCTTAACTGGCCTATGTCTTATGAAGGGTACAGTGACAATTTTCAGATCTATCGCCCTTGTAAAACGTTGGTGGACAGTCTTAAAGCACTTAACGACGATCGTCTGAAGGTTTGGGTAGCCCCAATCGAGAAACCATGGACCAATGTGGCCAGTCAGAATGGAACGACGATTAGTACAACAGATCCAAATGGTTTTGCCTATAGTTCAACCTGGGAATACATCGACCGTAGCAAAGCTGGAATCAGGGGAGCTGTCAACTTCATCGTGGATTCACTCACACTTTATGCAGGATATACGGCTGGTATGTACGAAAATGTCCTTGCGGCAAATGGTAGTTACGACTTCCCAACAACTATCTGGAACTATAAAATCTCAAGATTTTCGCAATTGCTCAATACAAAATCCAATCCGCTTTTGAAAGCATGTATGATCCAGGCTGATGAGGTACAGTTCCTGTTGGCTGAGGCAGCTGTAAAAGGTTATGTCTCTGCTGGTAGCGCTGAGACTTATTATAAGAATGGGGTAACATTGGCATCCAGCAGATGGGGCGTGACCCTTGCTTCAAACTATTTTTCCAATCCCAAGGCAGCTTTTCCAACAAATGGAACGACCAACCAGAAATTGGCCAAGATTGCCCTGCAAAAATGGCTTGGCCACTTCCTGATGGGTGTTGAAGCCTACGCAGACCATAGAAGGACAAGGCTTCCTGCTTTCGAATTTAATGGTGAATTGGTGAATGGACTTCACCTCTTTCCATTGCGCTTCAGGTATCCTGAAACAGAAATGGCCAACAATGCCGATAATTACCAGAGTGCAATCACCAAACTTGACAAAGGTGATACAGAGTTCTCTAAGATGTGGCTACTTCAATAAGCCGAATAATTTTTTGAAATAAGTTAAAGCCATGGAGCAAATCGAATCTACACGATCTAGCTTCATGGCTTTGTCTATTTAGAACAGATCTAATTTTATTAACATTAATTAACGCTTAACTATTTGTGTATGACATAGTTTAGTCTGATATTCGAACGGCAAATATTTTTTCGCTCGAAATTATAAATGTCAGACTATTAACAATATACAAAATTTTATAAATCAACTATTCATGAGAATTCTATTATTATCGATTTTATTTTCATTTCTGCTTTTTCAACCGGGATTTTCGGCAGATAAAAAGCAGGTTACTCCCGAAACAGCCTTGCAGTCCTATCTGCACAACGGTGATACCTCCTTCAAATGGGAACTGAAAGAGCAGCAAAAGTCAGATGGGGTTACCTATTACCGTATTGAGTATACCTCACAAACCTGGCAATCCATTCATTGGACCCACGATCTGATGCTGATGGTTCCGGAGGATTTGAAATTCAATGATGCGCTCTTGTTTATCACCGGAGGAAGCAACAAAAACGAAAAGCCAAATTCACACAAATTCAGTGACGATTTGGCCCGGGAGTTTGGACAAATGGCCAAAGTTGACAAGACAATCATCGCGATACTATGGCAGGTACCAAACCAGCCCTTGTATGATAATCTTACCGAAGATGCATTGATATCAAGGACGTTGCATAATTTTCAAGGTGACCACGACTTCAACTGGCCACTTCTTTTTCCAATGACCAAAAGTGCTGTTCGGGCCATGGATCTTGTTCAGGAGTTCTCCAAAAAGCAGTTGCACCATAAGGTCAAAGGGTTTGTAGTTTCCGGCGCTTCGAAAAGGGGCTGGACAACCTGGCTCACTGGGGCCAACGACAAACGTGTTGTTGCCATTGGCCCGATGGTAATTGATATGTTGAACATGCCTATAAATATTCCTTACCATAAAGTTGTGTGGGGCGACTACAGCATCGAAATTCAAGACTATGTCAAACTCGGACTGGCGCAGCAGTTTGGAGAGAAGGATGGTAAAAGCAACGATCTGGTTAAGATGATCGATCCATATTCCTACCGCAAAACCCTCACCATGCCGAAGATGCTTTTCATGGGAACCAATGACCCATACTGGCCTGTAGATGCTGTAAAGAATTACATTGATGACATTCCCGGGAACAACCAAATTTGCTATACGCCCAATGCAGGTCACGATCAGGGAGATAAAAAGAGGGCCTTTGCGACTTTAAGCGCTTTCCTGGGCAACACGGTGAGCAAGAATAAATATCCGATCTGTGATTATTCCATTTCTGAACAGAACGGGAAGATCACCGTTACGGTAAAGACCACTGCCGATAAATTGGTTGATGCATCGCTTTTCTCAACGACCTCTCCAAATCAGGAGTTTCGTGACAAGAAATGGGGTTTTGTCGGTTTAAATGCCGAAAAGAAGCCAGTCGTTGAGGTAGTGGTGGATTATCCAAAATCAGGATTCATGGCTTTTTATGTTGAGCTCAAATACAAATCACCCTTCGGCGCCGATTTCACCCAGTGCACTAGGATGTTTGTAGCTTCGGACAAGCAAGTTCTTTTCAGGGAAAAGTTATGAGTTATAAGTTATGAGTTATAAGATATGAGTTATAAGATATGAGTTATAAGATATGAGTTATAAGATATGAGTTATAAGATATGAGTTATAAGATATGAGTTATAAGTTATGAGTTATAAGATATGAGTTATGAGTTATGAGATATGAGATATGAGTTTGTGTAATGATAATTCAATGAGTTTCTTTCATTGAAGGATCTATTGGGAGAGGCAAATCTTATTTTTTTAAGCAATCTTAGTAGAGAAATGCAAGTACTTGAAAACCAATCTTATTATCTTATTTTAGAGTCTTACTGTGCGGCCTTTGCGTGAAATTTTAAGCGTTTGTTTCACGCAAAGTTCGCAAAGAAAAGAAACGCAAAGAAGACGCAAAGAACTTTTCCAAAATTATTCCGATGGCATGAAAAAAATCCTGTATATTTTTATCGCTTTGGTGGCTGCATTGGGCATCCTTTTCGTGGTTTCTACAGGCTCCGTGAAAGATGATCCTTTTATTACTTCTGCCTATTTCAAGCAGACAATGACACGCGTTGATAGCCTGAAGAGAACCGAAACAGCTGTAACGGATTCGGTCTTGGCCGGATTTTCCAAAGTCAGTATTACACCGACCATCAATAATCCGACGGATGATGCGGCAAATGGAAAGTTTGTCAGCGTCCCTCTGGCGGGGTTTGGGAACCGTAAGGGAAAACCTGCAACCGGTGTTCATGACAGTATATTTGTCAGATCAGTAGCGTTGAAAGTAGGTCCTAAATTGATGGTTTTTGTTGGTGCAGATTTGTTGATCATGCCGCCCAATCTCATCGATCTGGTGTCCGTGGAGCTTGCCGCCAAAGGTATTTCCAGGGATCAGCTGCTTTTCTCAGCCACCCATAGTCACTCCAGTGTTGGCGCCTGGGGGCCGGGTTTCATCGGGGAGCAGTTCGGGGGCAAAGCCAACCCTGCGGTTCAGCAGTGGCTGGTTGAATGCATCGTAAAAGCGGCCGAACTTGCTGTCAAAGATCTCTCCAAATCGCAACTTACCTATGGATGCTTTGATGCTGCCGGTTATACGAGAAACCGTTTTATCGGGGAGCTGGGGACAAAAAACAACGACTTTTCCTACATCATTCTCAATCAGCAAGGGAAGAGAAAAGCAGTTATCGGAACTTTCTCGGCCCATGCTACCACACAGGGCGCCGGCAATATGGAATTTAGCGGTGACTATCCAGGCTACTGGGAACGAAAAATGGAGGCCAACGCTTTTGATGTCGCTCTCTTTTGTGCCGGATCGATTGGAAGCCAAAGTCCATCAGGGAAAGGCAAAGGATTTGAAAGTGCGCGTTACATTGGCGAATCGCTGGCAGATAGCCTAATTCACAGGTTGCCTTCTGCTACTTACCAGGAAACCACAACCCTGTCGAACGCAACTTTGAGGGTTACATTGCCAGAATACCACCTGCGGCTGACAACCAGGATTAACATGGCCACCTGGTTAAGCAACAAATTGATGCCAGAGCCTCAAAATGTCTTTTTTCAGGCGGTCAGGATCGGTAAACTGATTTGGATTTCGGCTCCATCCGATTTCAGCGGAGAGTATGCACTCCAGATTAAAAATGCCCTTGCGGCCAAAGGCTACGATGCGGTGGTCTCCAGCTTCAACGGTAGTTACGTAGGCTATATCGTTCCCGGCAGATATTTCTACATGGACGAATATGAACCCAAACTGATGGGATGGTTCGGACCAACCATGGGCGATTACTCAATGGACTTGATAAGGCATTTGACAGATATTGTTGGGCGATGAGAAAATGGGAAAATGGGAAGATGGGAAAATGAGAAAATTGGAAGATGGGAAAATGGGAAAATGAGAAGATGGGACCCTTCGACAGGCTCAGGAACCGGTTTCTTCAGCATATCTGCAAAGAAGATGTGAGCATAGCAGCCAACTGTCCTAATTGTCCCAATTGTCCTTTATGTCCTGATTGTCCTTAAATCTCAAAAATTACTACTATACTACAGATTATTAATAACATAAAAATGAAGCGACTACTAAAAACTATTAAAACAATTCTTTTGGCATTATTGGGGATAATGATGATAGGATTGATATTCGGTTTTGCCAAACCAATTTGGAGGCATTTTGTGACCTATCCTAAATTTCAGAGGCAGGTAGAGGCCTTTGCTTTGAGGAAGAAGGAGTGCCCGGATGTAACAGGATTAAAAACTTACCGTGGTGTGATGCACCTCCACAGCTACTGGTCGCACGACAGCAAAGGAACAATTAGTGATCTGATTGATGCCGCCAAACTTCGCAAAATCAATTTTATCTTTCTGACAGACCATCCTCACGGAAACATTGATTCTTTTCCAAGAGGTTATCGCAGAGGAATGTACGATGGGGTGCTGCTCGAACCTGGGAGTGAGAAACAGGGTTTCGATGCCTGGCCGCTGAAGGATGGTGTTGTTAACTGGAATGTAAACAAAGACTCAGTATCTAAACAGATTGTTTCGAACGGAGGTATCGTTTTTTATGCCCATTCAGAGGAGCCGCACAACTGGAACAATCCCTGGTATCAGGGGATGGAGATTTATAATTTTCACACTAACGTGAAGCTAAAATCCGCTACATGGCCTATTCTGACTGACTTTCTGATCAATGGAAGTAAATACCGGGCCTGGGCTTACCGCACCATTTTCGATCGACAGACTGCGATTTTGGCCCATTGGGACTCACTCAATACACATCGGAAAATTGTTGGCTTCTCTGCAGTTGATGAGCATGAGAATGTCAATTTCAGGGCCAGGTACACGAAGGACGGCAGAATACAACTGATGGGTATCGACACGAAACCCGTCGGTATATACAAGGTATCTTTCTTGAACAGATGGCTGCTTGATGCACCCGACAAGGATGGCTGGATTTTCAAATGGATGTTGGTAAACACCTATGAGACATCTTTTAACAACTCAGTCAATTATCTCTTTGCGGATTCACTTGCTTTAAATAATATTTCGCATCATATTATTGAAGGACACCATTTTACTGCATTCAGGTTTTTGGCCGATGCCACCGGTTTTTGCTATTACGGAGCCGGTTCTGATGGTAAGATAAAGGGCATGATGGGCGATTCGATCAAAATCGGCGATGTTCAAATGCTTACAGCAGTTTCGCCATATCCCGGTCGTTTCACCTTAATCAAAGATGGTAAAACACTCGACGTGACTGAGGGTGAAACGTATCAATATTCATTTGACAAATCGCTCACCAATGGGGCCTATCGCCTCGAAGTCGAAGTAAAACCCGGAAGCGAGTGGCAACCTTGGATCTATACCAATCCGATTTACCTTTACTAAGGATAAAGGATAAAGTAAAAAGGATAAAGTGGGCCCCGGACCATTGGCCTGACGGTTATGAATACATAACTTATTACAAAATCTCGATTAACGCGTTTTCACTTTATCCTTTATCCTTTATCCTTTTTACTTTATCCTCCTAAACATTTTATCTATTAACTATATTTAATTTTGAATTATCATGAGACTACTACTGATTCTGTTATTCGTAATTTTTGTGGCTCCTGCACACGGGCAAACTTTAAAGGCCGGAGCGGCCATGAGGGACATCACCCCTGATCACCTGATCCCGATTTCCGGGGGAA